>Ga0182738_1000636_pt1 | contig 46711 bp, 40 predicted proteins | sample eDN5th30CBELigMG_FD_128876 | JGI IMG/M metagenome (GOLD analysis project Ga0182738, IMG submission 128876) | Enriched Miracle-Growth compost microbial communities from Emeryville, California, USA - eDNA 5th pass 30_C BE-Lig MG (version 2)... ... | reverse complement strand
GGGCGATCGTACTCCCTCCTGTTTTATTTGTTAGCGCTGTGTCATCGTTGGGTTGTTAAAAAACTTCCCCCCCCCCCCCCCCCCCCCTATTTTCTCTAGTCGCACATGTTGATGAAGAGCGTCGTCGCGTCAGGACCGCAGCCTTCACTCTGATCGAACTTCTCGTCGTTATCGCGATCATTGCCGTTCTGATTGCTCTGCTCCTCCCGGCGGTCCAGCAGGCCCGGGAAGCTGCCCGGCGTTCACAGTGCAAAAACAATCTGAAACAACTCGGATTGGCGATGCACAACTACCATGATGTTTTTGGCCGATTTCCTCCGGCAGCAATTTATCAGGGAACCGGTGGAACTGCTGAAACTGGTGGACGCAGTGCGAACTGGGGGGCAACCTGGGCCATTATGTTGCTGCCCTATATTGAGCAACAGGCGCTATACAATAAATACAACTTCGAATTAACAGCTCGACAGCAGGTTTCCACGGGAGGAATGTTGACGCAACGGGCACAATTACCCGCCATGAAATGTCCTTCACATCCAGCCGTTTTGGTGCGATTCAATCAGGATTATGACGGATTTGCGAAAGGAACTTATGGTGCAAATGGAGGTGCTCAGTACTTCATGTCCTCCGCGTCCTTTACAAATTCTCAATATCGTGGCGCCTTCAGTCCTTACGGACAATATGGGGCCTCCTTTCGAGACATTACGGACGGAAGCAGTAATGCCGCTCTCATCAGCGAAATTGTTGGCATTCCCAGCGGAGGTGATGACCGAGGGGCTTGGTCCTGGGTCAGTGGGGCTTTCTTCAGCGGCCAGACCGCCAGCAGTGCTCCCGCCGGAGCAGGTGTCGCCACTCCAAACAGCCGGATCCGCTGGGACGCAACTCCTTATGCCCTGAATAATCCAACGGCGCCTGTCATCAACGAACGGAATGACACTGATCAAGCGAGTGGGAACGGAGCCATGGCGGCCCGCAGCTATCACACCGGCGGCGTGCAGGTGACGATGTGCGATGGAAGTGTCCGATTCGTCAGCGACAACCTGAATGCAAACACATGGCTGTATGTGCTGGCCATCGCGGACGGCAATATCCTCGGAGAATTCTAGTTTCGATGAAATACTCAGCTTCATGGCCCTTTTCCAACATCATCATCAGGCAGTCCCGACGATGGTTTTTGTTGGCATTTATGAGCAGTCTCTGTTTTTCCGGCTGTTCCAATGGAACTGCAACAGCCCCTCCTCCCGCATCGAATGAATTGGGAAAGTCCATCCAGGCCAGCGTCACAACGCTCATTGCCGACCTGCAAAAATCTCCCAAACAGGCTGCTGAACGTCTCAAAGTCGCGCGAGAATCGTTTGACTCTTATGCGGAAAGTTATCAAGGGAAATTTGTCGCTGTCGCCAAAGCTGCCAAAGAACTTCAGGAACAATACGAGCATCAGGCTTCCCAAACAGAACTTGAAGCGAGTCAAGCCCGATTGCAGCAGGCTGCCGACGAAGTCGCAAAATAGAATTGATTTTTCGCATCCGTCCGTTTGCCAGGCATTGCCCAATGACGTTCGGCGCGGGAATTGTCGGGACGTCCGGCAGGAACCACGGGAAAGGGGAGAAGTTGCGACGCGGAGTCGTCGTCGGTCATGTACCGCATGATGATGGGGGACGTGAAGCGACGGCATCACGTGATTTCAAGGTATTGCCCAACATTTGTCAGGCGATGCATGACCGAGTGCGTCTGTGAGCCTGTTTGGTTCAAGAGCTGGAAGATTGGCCGGGTGCGGTCAAGGTCGGCGAATTGGAAACCAGCGTCGTTTGTCAGGGAATTGCCCCCCCAGAGAAGATCCCGACCGCAGACCCACCAGAACCAGAAATGAAGCGTCCTCTGAAGGTGGGGCAGCGGCCCGGTGAATTTCCAGATGAAACCGCCTTCCAGCTGAACGCCTGATCTGCAGCAGCCTTCTTCGTTCGGCCTCGACCACACCCTACAATCTCATCCTTCATCCTTGCTTGCGGTGGGGCAGCGACCGTTCTGATTCCAGACGAGACCGCATCCTGGCAGAACGCCTGACTTGCAGCAACCCTCTTCATCCGGCCTCGACCACACCCTACGAACTGATCTGACCTACGCCACTGAAATCATGCCATTCCCCATCATGCGGTGCCTGACATGCACTCCCTGGCCGATTCCTACTCATCTCTCTCATTAGAATTCTTGCTCCTGCTCAGTCTTTCTTCTCAGCGTCCTCAGCGCTCTCTGCGTTTCAAAAATCCCTCTTCTGTGCTTGCTGTGCGTTCACGTTTCTGAGTTGCGGGCGCGTAGGGTGCGGTCAAGGACGGGGCGGGAGAGCCTCCTGGATTCAGTTCCTTACGGAAGGATGAACATCTTCCTCGCGATACATCTTTCTTTTTGGGCTCCGAACAGTGCTTCCCGGGGATTTGTTTCTTGAAGGCTGCAAAAAATCTTTCCACGAACGGAATATTTTGTTGCGTCGCGACCAACATCTGTTCATCGAAGCCCTGGTTTCTTTGATTCCGATGGCTCTCGAAATTCTCATTGCAAAAAATCCTGAGCGAACCTTTTGCCCCTGGAAACCTCCTGCCTATGATTGAGAACCGCTGTCAAAACCTGCCACCTGCCCGTATCCGCTCCCGGAAAGAGATTTCTGATTGTTCGGGTGGTTTTGTTTGCAGCTCTAAGAATTCCAGTTGCCGTTACGGCGCTCCCGTTCGAGCCTTTTGATGAGTCAACCCACCCCCAGTGTTGCCATTCCCGCCAATTCATCCTCCGTGGTCGTGCAGCACACAGCCATGGGGATCCTTTTGGCGATCAGTGCCTCTCACCTGCTCAATGATACGATGCAGGCGCTTCTGACGGCGATTTATCCGATTCTCAAAGAGAACTATCATCTTTCTTTCGAAGAAATCGGGCTGATCACGCTGACATTTCAGCTGACCGCCTCCATGTTGCAACCATTGATCGGCCTCTCTACTGACCGTCGGCCACGTCCGTACTCACTGGCGGTGGGAATGGGGGCAACTCTGGTGGGACTGGTGATGTTATCCGGCGCTTCGAGCTTCGCCATGATTCTGCTTTCGGCGGGACTGATCGGGCTGGGATCGTCGGTCTTTCATCCGGAAGCTTCGCGAATCGCCCAGATGGCCTCGGGCGGGAAGCACGGATTTGCCCAGGCCCTGTTTCAGGTGGGGGGGAATTTTGGAAGTTCGCTGGGACCGGCGCTGGCCGCCAGCATCGTAGCTCCGTATGGACAGCGGGCGCTGGTGTGGTTTGCTTTCCTGGCCCTGCTGGCGATCGGGATCCTGACCCGCGTGGGGATGTGGTATCAGCTGCAACTCGAGGTGAGCCGACGAAACAAGCATTCGGCCCGTAAATCGGACACCCTGCCACTTCCACGAGGCAAGGTGATGTTCGCTCTGTGTATTCTGGTACTGCTGATCATTTCAAAATATTTCTACCTCGTCAGTCTGACAAATTATTATGCCTTTTATCTGATGGATCGATTCGGAACGTCGGTGATGGATGCCCAGTATTGCCTGTCCGCATTTCTGCTTTCCGTGGCAGTGGGAACAATCGCTGGAGGACCGCTGGGAGACCGTTTTGGGCGGAAGATCGTCATCTGGTTTTCGATTCTGGGAGTGGCCCCGTTTTCTATCGCCTTACCCTATGTGAATTTTGGATGGACCGTGGCATTGTCGTGCCTCATTGGGTTGATTCTGGCCTCCGCATTTTCCGCAATTCTGGTGTTCGCCCAGGAATTGATGCCTGGAAAAGTCGGACTGGTGGCGGGAATGTTCTTCGGATTTGCCTTTGGGGTCAGCGGAATCGCTGCGGCTCTGCTTGGGAAACTGGCGGATATTGCCAGTATTCAATACGTCTTTCACGTGTGCAGTTTTCTGCCACTGGCAGGTCTGGTGGCGGGCTTGCTTCCCAGGCTGCGTTCTCCATTGCATGAGGGAACCGTTCTGAAATAAGTTCCTCGTGGCACGACTTCAGCAGAGCGCCGGTTGCTGGCAGCAGAGAAGACATTTTGCTGCCGGCAACCGGTGCTCCCTTTTTTGTCGGGGAGGAACGACGATGGATTTTGTCTCACCCAACCAGAAATTTTGAACTCTTCCGGATGGCTTGGCGTTGAACAGCGGGAAACCGTATTCTCGGTACGTTGAACTTTCCGTCATGATTCCTGTTCCTGTCAATGAGTGTGCCCATGCGTAACATGCCCCGCATTGTGTCTCTGGCGGTTCTGCTGGGCCTGATTATTGTTCTGGGAATCACGTTTTTCCGTGTTCTGGCGCCATTTTTTCTGCCACTCTTCCTGGCAGCCATGACCGCGATTGTCTGTCAGCCGGTCTATCGTTACTTCCTGCGACGGACGGGGAATCGGATTTCCATTTCCGCTGGACTGACAACAGTCGCCATTCTGGCTGCCGGACTGGTGCCCGTGCTGGTGGGAACGGTGATTTCCTCGTTGCAACTGTACAGTATTGCCGCGGAAGTCGATCGCGGCGCCGTGCAGCCTGCCATGCGCGAGGCGATCTCCTGGGGAGTCAATCACGCGAATCCGTATCTTCCGGCTGAAAATCAGCTCGATGCCGCGACCGTGACGAAGGATGTGTCGACTTGGCTCCGCCGGTCACTCACCGACATCAGCGATAAATCGCTGGGGACCGCCGCCGGGACCACCTTCGACATGCTCAAAGGCATGGCGGGAGTGGTGGTTCGGATTGTGATCGGCTTGCTGATGTATTCCGTCGCCCTGTTTTATTTTTTCGCGGATGGAACAAAACTGATTGCCGCGGGAGAATCGCTGGTTCCCGTGAGCATCGAATATCAGCGGCAATTGCTGGTGGAGTTCAGCAAGGCAGTCCGGTCCGTGGTGATTGCCACATTCCTGGCGGCCCTGGCGCAGGGGCTGGCCACAACTCTGGCAATTGGCGTTTTAGGGTTTCACCACTTGCTGCCGCTGTTTGTCCTGGCAACGTTGGCAGCATTGATTCCGCTGGCGGGAACATGGCTGGTCTGGTTGCCTTGTACCATCTGGCTGTTTGCCAATCATCATTCCGTACAGGGAACATTTCTGGTGCTGTACTGCATTATTTTTGTCGGACTGATCGACAACTTCATCCGGACTTATGTGCTTAATTCCAATACGAAACTTCATCCGCTGCTGGCCTTGATCAGCGTGCTGGGGGGAATTGAGACAATGGGGCTCTGGGGAGTCTTTATCGGACCGATTGTCGCCTGCTGCCTCCATGCCCTTGTGGAGATTTTCAATGAAGAGTTGCGACAACTCGCCCGTGACAGGCTAACTGTGGAAAGCGCCGGAACGCCAAGAATCCCTGCTCCGGAAGTGCCCATCGCAACGATTTCCGATCACCCGACATCGTCGTTGGAAGTGATCTCTCCAGCAACCGGTCCTCAAAGTTGAACCGGAATGGCCTGCTTGTGAAAGACCTGGATCAAGCAGCCTGCCGCTGCGTGGAGTGCTGTTCCGTAAATTCCGGCCGACTCCGGATGGTCCGCGGTTCCTTGACGCCATTGAGAAGTTGTCCCACCCAGGTGCAGCGGACAAGACCTTCATAAGTCAGCACGCAGAACAGCAGTGTCGTTATTGTCGCAAGCAAGAATTTTGACCAGGCAGGAATGTTCAGCGGAAGCAGGTCAATCTGAACCAGCCCAACGACTGGGTGATGGAACAGGTAAATCCAGAATGAAGCTTTTGACAGGTAGTTCACAAATCCGGGAATGCTTGGGATATGCAGCGACAGAATTGCACCAAACAATCCGGTCGCCGTCAGCAGTCCGAAGGCGGCAAAGAGAAACGGAACCCCGGCCCGGCGGGCGGGAGTCGTCGCGTTCTGTAAATGGAGATTCAGTTCCGGCCAAAGGAGCAGAAAGAGCCCGGCGGCCACGGCCAGTTGGCAGCCCCAGCGGAATTTTGTTGATGATTCCGCGGGAGAATGTTTCTCCCAGAACCATCCCATCAGAAAGGGAACAGCATAATAAATCAGGTTCTCCCAGAGCGGAAAAAAGCTGAACCGAAATCCAATCACGATTCGTGGTTGCAGCCAGAGCACCGATCCCGAAACCAAACTTCCGACGAGAAGAAGAACGACCCCGCGCAGGACATTTCCGAATTTCGTTTCCGAGCGCTTTGAAAATTTGACAACGCTGCCGGCCTCATGATTTCGAATCGAGCGAAATAATTTGTTCACGGGGCGGGTGGCTGGGACCAGCCGTTTCCACATTCGCAGCCAGGCAACCATTCCCAGGCAATAAAGAAGAACATACTGCAGAAACCATAAGTGAGAGACACAGTGCAGCGTCGCTCCCAGTTCTCCGCCAATTTTCAACGATCTCAACTTGCGTATGGGAATCAGATCGGAAATGACCCACCCGGTCAGCCAGATGTACAGATCCAGCGGAAGAATCACGAGGCAGGCCAAAAGAAACGGACCGCCGATCCGGGCGAGCCGATGGCCCACAAAGAGGCGTTCTCCCCGCTGATGCAACAACCGGGCAGCGAAATAGCCGTTCATCAGAAAGAAAATCGGCATGATAAAGCCATCGATGCTCCATCCGATCAGATTGACCAGTCCACTCTTTTCCGCGGGTTGAATAGACCAGATCAGTCCCGGCAACGGATGGGACATGTAAGGAATGGCTGCATGAAGCATGACGACCAGCACAGCGCAGACAGCCCGGAGCAGATCGACTCCGTGCAATCGCTGAGCCCGCACGGAATTCCGCGCGGGAAGCGAAGGCATCGAAAGGCCGCTGATGGTCATGAGAACCCCTGAAAGATTTCTGAAAGAGGGGATATATCAGTTATCGGTCGGGACGCCGAGAGAACATTGGCGGGTTTTTCGGGCAAATCGCCCTTTCCGGGGCCTGTGCGGTACGTGCTTCAGATGAGGAATAAGAGGGGGCCAGCATGGCGAAACGCGATCAGGCGATGGAAATATGCTCTCATTCCAGTATTCTGACGAAAACGTTCCGGACCTGGAGTGGCACGAAAATTGCCAAGACGACAGAATGAGGAGAATGCCCAGGGAAGCGGGTTTAAAGGATGAAATTTTCAGAATGGCTGTCTGATCTGTTGCCAACGTATTTCGCATCAAGGTTTTTGTCATGAAGCAGTTGATTCTGTGGGGAGCATCCTACCTGCTTCTCCTGATGTGCGGTTGTCGCCCTCCCGAAGGGGAACAACAGGTTCAACCGGCTGAGAATCCCACTCCGTCGTTCAACCATTCCACGTCTCCCGACATCATCACCGTCGATCCCGATTTCGATCGTCTGAGCCTTGCCGATTTCGAAAAGTTTCACGCAGATGACGGAACCTGGGTCGAAGAGGGGGGAATGCTGATTTGCAGCGGAGTCCCCAGAGGATACCTGTATTCGAAGGCATCGTATCGAGATTTCACATTTCGCGGTGAATATCAGTTTGTGCTGACTGAAGATCAGAAAAAGCAACAGAACAAAGCCAATACCGGTTTCATGGTCGCTATCCAGTCCCCGCATCAAGTCTGGCCAGTTTCGCTGGAAGTTCAGGGAAGCTATGGCAAGATGGGATCGATCAATACCAATGGAGGGCTTCCGCGTGTGAAGATGACCGATCTTTCCGATGTGCGGGAGCGGGTTCGACTCCCTGTCGATCAATGGAATGCCGTGGAAATCGTGATGCGGGCAGGAAAAATCACTTCACGGCTGAACGGAGAAATTGTCTGCACCAGCGAAGCAACCGAATTGAAAGAAGGTCCCATCGGGCTTCAGGCGGAAGGATATGTCGTCCGCTTTCGGAACCTGCGGATTCGTCGCGACACAGATGGAGAATCGTCCGTTCCGGAAGATGCGGCTGCCCCGGCGAAATAGAACGGATTCCCTTTTTCCTTCGCGTTCCCTGTGTTCCATGATGCGGAGACCGGTCTTTTTTCAAGTGAATTGAAGATCCGTCGGCCGTATGGCCACTCTGCTCCGGCGGGGTTTCCAGTAACGATATCTGGATCGCCGGCCTGTTCGCCGTTCCTTCCTCAACCGGTCAGCTTCGGTCTTGAGCTTCCGGCGGAATGCCTGGATATGGAAGAAAGAACTTGCAGTCGCCGCTGCAGGGCACAGACCATGCGCCCAATCTCGCTGATATCGGGCAAGACAATATCAACCCCCAATTCGCGTGCCACCCATTCCCAGGCGGGATGTGGGGCCGAGATGGCGCAGGCAATAGGGATCGTGCGGTCCGCCCCTTTGATCTGACGAATCAGATCCAGGCTGGAGTCGTCCGGAAAAGCGACCAGAAGAACGAGACTTGCCAGCGGCAGTTCTTCCAACAGTTCCTCGCGATAGGGACGCCATCGAAATCCAATTTCCGGATGGGATAAAAAGGCCCGTTCAAGTTCAGCCGTCCAGTGCGAGACCGGTTCGTGGACCAGGATCTGCCGGTTGAATGCCGCTGATGGCAGATTTTTATTCATGAAGAAAACCCTTGCTGGGAATGCGTCCGAGAGAACTTGCCGGCGCGGAATTCTTTTGCCTGATTCGCCTGCCAGTCTTCTTCCGTCAGGACATTCATGCAGGTGAGCCAGCCCTGGCCATGGCCCCAGGTATCGAGGCAGATTCCACATCCCTTACTGGCGGGCCGTCCCGATTTCTGGGCAGTGTGCGTGGTCTTTCCCGGGCAAACAGGCTCATGCCCGTATAATACCAGATTTCTATTCAAAAGAGGACGTTTTCCGGTTTGACGCGGTATGGACAATATGATCAAATCTGTTCATGCTTGTTCACGACCGCCAGGCCCGGATTCTTGACTATCTGCAAAAGCACCCCAGCAGCAGCGTTCTGCATTTGCAGCGCAGTCTGGGGGTCTCGCGATCGACGGTCCGCCGGGATCTGGTCGAACTGGAAGAGCAGGGAGAAATCATTCGTGTCCACGGGGGGGTGGTTCATCGGGACACTTTGCGGGGGGAACCGACCTATGACCGGCGGGGCCGGGAGGGAGTTGCCTCCAAACGGGCCATTGCCGCCATTGCCGCAAGTCTGGTTCCCAACGATTGTGTTGTTTATATCGATGCGGGGACGACGTGCGTGGAAGTGGCCCGGCAACTGGCTGCGCGTTCGGATTTGAAAATCCTCACTCATTCCGTGCGGCTGCTGATTGAAATGGGGGATTCCGCAGCCGGCGTCACGTGTATTGGAGGGGAATATCGGGCGGTCAGCCAGGCCCTTGTGGGAGGGCTGGCGTTGTCCTGGTTAAAACAGCTGCATTGCGACCTGGCGATTCTCGGTGCGTCCGGACTGGATGAAACAGGTGTCAGCACGACGGAACTTTCCGAGGCGGCACTGAAGCAGGGGATTGCTGAACGGGCCGCCGAAGTGATGCTGGTGGCAGATCACCGCAAATGGGAGCGTCCCGCCGCGGTCACGTTCGCTCCATGGGCCTCGATTCAGACATTCATCACGGACAGTCTGCCGAAGCGGACATTGCGTCGCAGCCTTTCCGCACACGGAACGGAAACCGTCATTGCTGGCGAAAAGAGGACGCCATCGTCCGCAGATTGAAATTCGAAGTTAATCAGGATTGATCGAGTTAAAATTCCTTTCCCGGAACAGCCTGCTGTCCGGTAAATTTCTAGAAAGCGTGTCATGAAAACTGCTCGACTGAAACGATTGTTCAACGCCAAATCCGGCCGCTGCTTCGATGTGGCGATCGATCATGGATTCTTTAACGAACTGGGATTTCTGGCGGGCCTGGAAGATGTGAAATCCGCCGTCAACGTTCTGGTGGAAGCGGCGCCGGACGCCATTCAGCTGACGGTGGGACAGGCTCATTATCTGCAATCCATTCCCGGCCGTGAAAAGCCGTCGCTGGTGTTGCGAACGGATGTGGCAAACGTATACGGAAAAACGCTGCCCCGTTCGTTGTTCAGCCGAATGATTGAGCAACCGGTGCTTCAGGGGTTGCGGCTGGACGCGGCTTGCGTGGTGGTGAACCTGTTCAGCATTCCCGGTCAACCGGAAGTGGCCGATCAATGCGTGCAGAATATTCTGAAAATCAAGCCGGAATGCGACACCTATGGAATGCCGCTGATGATCGAACCGCTGGTCTTTCAGCCGAATGAAAAAGCGGGCGGATACATGGTTGATGGTGATGTGAACAAGATTGTCCCGCTGGTCCGGCAGGCGGTGGAACTGGGAGCGGACATCATCAAGGCCGACCCCACCGATAACGCTGCCGATTACCATCAGGTGGTCCGAATCGCGGGAGATATCCCGGTGCTGGTTCGTGGCGGCGGTAAAGTGGGCGACGACGAACTGCTCCAGCGGACCGCTGAGGTGATCAAGCAGGGGGCTGCGGGAATCGTGTACGGACGCAATGTCGTTCAACACCAGAATCCCGCTGGAATCACCCGCGCCCTGATGGCGGTCGTTCACGAAGGAGCCAGCCCTGCCGAAGCCGCCAGTCTGGTCAAATAGAAGAACAGGAATGGGAAGGGGGAGGGAAATTTCAAAATTCCTTTCCCCGGCTTCCTGTCTCCAACTCACCATTTACCGCCCACTCCTCTTTCAAAGAACCAATCCATGAGTCAGCGTCGTCAAATTCGGTTTGGGGTCATTGGATGTGGCCTCATGGGGAAAGAATTCGCATCGGCTGTCGGGCGCTGGTGTCATCTGGCCCAGACGGATGTTGATCCGGTCATCACTGCTGTCTGCGATCCCAATCCCCAGGCGGCAGCGTGGTTCGCGGACCGGGTTCCCACCGTGAAAACCGTCACTGCGAACTATCACGATCTGCTGAACGATGGTTCCATCGATGCGATTTATTGTGCGGTGCCGCACAATCTTCATGCGAAGTTGTATGGAGATATTATTGCTGCGGGAAAACATCTGCTGGGGGAAAAGCCATTCGGAATTGATCAGGCTGCCAATGCCCGGATCAATGAAGTGATTGCGAATCATCCGGATGTGCTTGTCCGCTGTTCTTCGGAAATTCCGTATTATCCCGGCGCGTTTCAGATCATGAAGTGGATCCGGGAAGGCCGCTTCGGAAAAGTGATCGAAGTGGAAGCGGGCTTCTGGCACTCCAGCGATCTCGATCCTAAAAAAGCCATCAACTGGAAACGGATGATTGACATTAATGGAGAATATGGCTGCATGGGAGACCTGGGGATGCATGCCATGCACGTTCCATTGCGGATGGGATGGAAGCCCAGGAACGTGCGGGCATTGCTGTCAAACATCATCCGGGAACGCCCCGCCGCGGATGGAAAAATGGTCCCTTGTGAAACGTGGGACAATGCCACGCTGGCCTGTGAAGTGGGATCGGGAGACCAGGAATTTCCGATGGTCGTCTCGACCAAACGGATCGCGCCCGGGAATGCCAACACCTGGTTTTTGAATGTCTATGGAACGGAGTTCAGTGCAAAATTCAGCACACAATTTCCGAAGCAACTTTTTTCCATGCCATATGCCAGCACCGGTTCGCAGGCCTGGCATGTGCAGGACGTTCCCCATGTCTCGGCTTATCCGGTCATTACCGGCGGAATCTTCGAATTCGGTTTCAGCGATTCGATTCTGCAGATGTGGGCGGCGTTTTGCGATGAACTGGTTCATGGACGCGAGAACATGAAGCAACCGTTCTACTGTGCAACCCCCGAAGAAGCCAAAGAGACCCATAACCTGTTCACAGCCGCCCTCAAATCCCAGAAAGAGGGATCGACAGTGGAGTTGTCGAGAGCAAGTGATTCTCAGACAGCGGGTTGAATGCATCCCTGTCCGTCCAGACATATTCCGCAATTGAGGAGTTCATCATGTCCCCACGTCCGGAATTGATTGTTGTTGCCGGACATGTCTGCCTGGACGTCATTCCAACGTTTCCGAATCGCACGGGAGACGGTCCGGATTTTCGACCGGGGCATCTGGTGCATGTTGGCCCCGCGGTGCGTTCCACAGGAGGAGCGGTCTCCAATACGGGATTGGCTTTGCATCGACTCGGGGCGCCCGTCCGCCTGATCGGCAAGATCGGGGATGATCTGTTCGGGGAAGAAATTCTGCGGCTGTTCCAGTCTCATTCTCCTACCCTGGCGGAAGGGATGATCCGGATTCCCGGAGAAATCACGAGCTATTCCATCGTCATCAACCCGCCGGGTGTCGACCGGACGTTTCTGCACTGCCCGGGGGCCAACGATACATTTTCGGCGGATGACGTTCCGACAGCCTCCCTGGAAGGAGCCACTTTATTCCATTTTGGCTATCCTCCGCTGATGCGGGCGATTCGGGAGGATTCCGGACGCGAACTGGTGAATCTTTTTCGACGAGCCCGCAGCCAGCAACTGACGACCTCGCTGGATTTGTGCATGGTCGATCCCGGATCTGAATCGGGCCAGGTGGACTGGGACGCATATTTTCAGCAAGTGCTGCCGCTGGTCGACCTGTTCTGCCCGAGTGTCGATGAACTGATGTGGATGATCGACCGTTCATCATACGCTGCTGCCGAAGCTGATGGAGGTTTCCAGCCCGGCAAACATATTACGTTGCCGCTGTTACGGAGCCTTGCAGAAAAATGCCTTTCTCGGGGAACCGGTATTGTCGCGATCAAGCTCGGCGATCAGGGATTGTACCTTCGCAGCACGTCTCATGAACAACGTTTGAAAGCCATGGGACGCGCCTTCGCCCATGCAGATCGCACATGGCTCGATCTGGAACTCTATTCCCCGTGTTATCAGGTCGATGTTGTCGGCACAACCGGTTCTGGTGACTGCACGATTGCCGGCCTTCTGGCTGCCATTCTTCGCCACGAATCGCCCGAGGATGTCATTCGTTCAGCAGTGGCCACCGGAGGAGCCAGCGTGGAAGCGACCGATGCTGTCAGCGGCGTACCGCACTGGGAGATCCTGAAAGAACGGATCGCAAATGGATGGGCGATGCAATGTCCGGTGCTGATGCTGCCAAATTAATCGGGGTCTTTCGAGCGGAGTCGCCAATAATATAGCACGCGGATCCTGGTGAAAGACAAGGAATTCAAGGCCGAGCGTGATCGAACAAAAGCCAAACTGGTCTAGGGACGTTTTTTGAGCGGTTGCAGGAAAGTCATCACGTCCAGAATGACCGGCCGGGGCGTGAAACGGACTGAGAAGGAGAGAATGCGGTTCAGCAGCCCGGGCATCACAAGACGTTTCCGTTTCCGGATCCCCTGAAAGCCCGCCCGGGCCACGACTTCGACCGGCATGGCGTTGTGCTTGAAGACCGGAGTGTCGTGCATGGCGGATTCATCACCAAATTCCGTTTTTGTCGGTCCGGGGCACAGGCACGTGACACAGACTCCAGTCCCTTGAAGTTCTTTCCAAAGGGCTTCGGAAAACGACAGCACAAATGCTTTGGTGGCGTAATAAACATTGACATTGGGACCCGGCTGAAAAGCCGCGGTCGATCCCAGGTTTAAAATTGCTCCCCGCTTGCGGGCCAGCATTCCCGGCAGGAACAGATAGGTTAATGCAACCAGGGCGGAGATATTCAGGCCGATCATGCTGAGTTGCCGGGCGAGCGGAATCTCCGCAAATGGTCCCATCTGGCCAAACCCAGCGTTATTAATGAGGACATCCACCTGCATTTCCGCTGCCTGCACTCGCTGAAACAGCTCTTCGGCAGCTTCAGGCTGAGCCAAATCAAGCGGAAGCAGCAGAGATTTTGTTCCATACTTCTGTTGCAACTCAGCCGCCAGTTCCTTCAACCGGTCTTCCCGCCGCGCCGTCAGAATCAGGTCCGCGCCGTCCGCAGCGAAGAGCCGCGCCAGTTCCCGCCCAATTCCCGAAGAAGCTCCAGTAATTAAAACCGTTTCGCATAATAGGGAATTCACCTGTCAGCTCCCGAGATCGGCTGGTTTCCTGTTCCTGCGGAGAGAGTGAGTGGGACAGTTTCCGCTTGCTCTTCCCGGACCGTTGAATGCGGTCCGAGTGTAGCGGTCCTGCGGAAAGATGCGAAGCGACATTGTTCTCCCCCGCTGATCGAAATTCTTCTTCAAATCGCGGAAAGGTTTTCGAGGCGCCGTCGTATTCCTGCGTGTGAGTTCCCAGTTGCGGAAGGCTCAGGTGGAGCACTGTGCGACAAGGAGGTCGATTCCGTACTGGAACCAAATCTTTCCTTCAAAATGACTGGCCTGGAGACCACATGGTTCGTGAAGCACGATTTTCCTGGGAACGAAATGCCCCCTTGCCTGCGGAACTCACCCCGCGAAACTGGGATCTGGACGAGGAATCGCCCACGGAAAGGAAGAAGCGTTCCCCACAACGCCGCCGTCCTCCTCGCCCCAAATCGAACCACCCAAACGGGAAATCGTCTCCGGATTCATGAGCACCCGGCGCGGCCGGTTTGTTCCGGCTGCAATCAAGACCAGTTTGGTCATTGTTCGATCACGCTCGGCCTTGAATTCCCTGTATTTCATCAGGATCGACGTGAGACACCATTTGCAACTCCGCTCTAAAGTGATTCCTGTTTCAAAATCTTCACCGGCTGTGAATATTCAGAACGTTTGCAGCACAGAACTCTTTCACAAAAATTGCAAAGGAATGATTCGTGGCAGCGGAAATCAAAAAACAGATTTCAATTTTTCTTCCCCTTTCCGACTGGCGGGCACTGCGTCTGGAAGCTGCCCGGCAGCAGGTTCCGATGACCGAGCTATGTCGCCGCTGGATTCTTCCGGAGATTACGCAGCTCCCGCGCGACCGCTGGGAATGGGGCGCCCGGTGAATCGGTTTCACGACAGGGCCATGAACGGGAATTGCCCGCTCGGTCAGGGAAGCGCATTCATGTTGTCCGCGCTTTCTCCTTCGTCCAGAATGAAAGGCCATTCCAGGCGGAAGCACGTGCCAACGCCGGGCCGCGTCCGGACAGTAATCGTTCCGCCGTGTTCCTGGAGAATTTTCTGGCTGACCGCCAGTCCCAGCCCGGTTCCTTTGAAACCTTTACTCGATTCGAACAATTGAAACAGCCGCGCGAGTTCGGATTCTTCAATTCCACGGCCGTTGTCTTCGATTTCCACCCAGACCTGTTCCCGGGACCGATCCAGGCCATATCGGAGTTCGATACGGGGATCGGTCTTTTCGTCTAATGCGTCGATGGCATTCGTCAACATGTTGAGAACGGCCCGGTGCAGTCCCTCGGGGTCGAACTGGGACTTCGGAACGGGAGTCACTTCCCGCAACGTCATCTGGATGCCGGCATTCGCGAATCGCGGCTGCATCAGTTCGGTGACGTCGTTCAGAACGTCGCGCAACCGGGACATTTTCATCTGTGGTTCGCGTTCTTTGCTGAAGGTCAGCATATCCATGACGAGGTTGTAGATCCGCTCCTGATTGCGGTCGACCACCCCCCAGCCTTTCCGGATCATCTCTTCATTGTTCTGTTTGAGTCCCGTATCAATCAGATATCCCCCACCGCGGACACCTTGCAGGATATTCTTGATGTGATGGCTCATGATGGCGATGGTTTGCCCGATCCCCGCCAGCCGTTCAGAAGTTGCCAGTGCATCCTGATACCGGGAATTTTCAATTGCCAGCGCCGACTGCCGTCCGATCGCCAGCAGAAGCCGCAAGAGCTGATCATTGAACCGGCCCCCTTCCAGATGGGACAGCGGGGACTGCGAAGACCGCGTGGTGTCGACGTAGATGATTCCCATCAATTCAAAACGTCCGCGCATCGGAACGCACATCGCTTCACGAATTCCGGCTTTCATGATGCTTTGGCCCGATTCGAAGCGGCTGTCGTGCTGGGCATCCGAAGTCCGGACCCCCTGCCCGTGTTGAATGACATGTTCGACAATGCTTGTGGAAATCGGCATCCGCTCATCGACATTCACCCCCCGCCGATGTCCGACAACCCGGGGTTCAATCCGGTCGGTCTTGGCATTCGCCACCAGCATACAGCCGCGATCCGCCCCCACGGCGCCCAGCGTCAGATCCAGGATTCGCTGTAACAGATCATCCAATGACGTTGTGGGACGGACCACTTCTTCGGTGATCTGGTACAACAACTGGAGATTGGCTCCGGCCTGCGTCCAGCCGCCGAGATGGGTCTGCTCGGTCGGTCGGGCCTGACCGACAATTCGCGACTGATCATCAAATGCCGGATGGGCAATCAGGTTGATTTTTTCGACCGCCGTCCGATCCGCCTGTTGTTGTTCGGCAGTGAAGAGCAGAATCGTGCGGCCAATCTGAATCTGATCTCCCGACCGGATTGTGGCGGTGCTGACTGCCTGGCCGTTCAGATAAGTGCCGTTGGAGCTTTTCAGATCGCGGATCTGCCATTTCCCATCATGAAATGAAATTAAAGCGTGTTGACGGGAGACTTCTGTATCCAGGATACGGATTTCGTTCTGTCCGCTGCGTCCCAGATGCATCGGCTCCGGCGTCAGTTCGTATTTTCGGCCTTGTTCCGGTCCTTGAATGACCAGTAATGTCGCATCGGTCACAAGCGATTCACTCCCACGGTCGACTCACCGCTCCGGTCATCATTTCCAGTATTTCTGCGTGACCCACCAGCTGACACCCGCTGCCACGACGACCGTAATGGCAATATTAAGAAACAGCCCAATGGGCATTTGTGCCGCCAGCAAGGGACTGAATGATTTTAATATCTGTGGAAACATCGGCAGAATGACGCTCCAGCAGATAAAGATCATGCCGAGTTGCTTTCGCTTCTGCTTCTCTTCGGGAGACAGGTCATTAAAGGAGACATTGACGCTGGAAGCCGTTTTTTTTCCGGTCGCGGCTTTCGCAGCCGCATTTCCGGCGGATCCCTTCTGTTTGCTTCCGGATTTTGCGGGTGGTGTCTTTACGGCGGTGGAGACTTTGGCTTCGTCTCGTGCCCCGGGCGCATAATACTTGGCAATGGCCTGGCTGATCGCGCGGGGGGCCGCAATGACCGTACGGACCGGTGCGTCGTACCGCAGACGAAGTTCGTCTTCCAGTTCGTGATCGAGCTGATCGATGGTTGCAACCAGCAGTTGCCCGTCATCGACAAACAGTGGAATGAAGGAGTGCTGTTTCACCAGTTGCCGGGGAACCTGGTCCAGAATGTCATCCTCGGGAAGCATGTCTTCCATATCGAGATAGGGAAATCCGAGTTGGACGGCTAAAGCCCGAGCAGCCTTCTCCGCGGAAACGAGTTTCATCTGGACCACGGCATCACGATGGGAAAGACCGCGGCGTTCGGCAAACTGTTCGGCTTCCCGAGACTGATCGCGAGTAAGGTCTCCCTGCCGGCAGAGAACATCCAGAATCGGCTGTCGGCCATAATCGTCCGTGACGGGGGGAACTTCACGGCCCAGCGATTCATCATAATCGCGTTTCCGCTCGACGTCCGTCAGGCAGAGCATCGCTTTGGCCATTTCATTGAGCAGCTCCTGCGACTGCACGGAATACTGGCCGGTCGCATATTTGCGAACATGCGCATTCAGCTTTTTATAGTGCGCGCGGATTTTTTCCGCATCGTCCTCGAATCGCACGACACGCAGCAGCTCGTAATGATCGGGCGGACGGGGACCTTCGGGAATTCCCAGCCATTCCTTATAGAAATCCATGGAAGTCTTTGCTCTTAAGAGGCCGCGAGTGTCTTGCCGAACGGGAATTCACCCGGTCGAAAGGAAATCCACGTCAAAAATGATTTATTCCACCGAATATTCGCTCGCCAGCACCTCGAATGCTTCGACATTGACTTCCGATAGACCGGAGTCGCGGACAATTTCGGTCTTGGCGTCGATATTTGTCGTCAGTTCTTTGGCATAAGCGTGAATACGACCATTTTTATCGTACTGGTAAGTCACTTCCACCGGAGAGCCTGCGGGCAAATTGGGAGGCAGGCTCATGATGCGGAAATCCCCGATCACCGTGCAGGCGTCCGGATCGAGAGCATCCCCTTCCAGGACCGAAATATGAATGCGCTGCTGATTCGGTGCATTCGTGACGAATTTCTGAGAGACCTCAAAGGGAATCGTCGTGTTCTTCGGGATCATGATGTGATTGATTTTGCGCGACCGGTTATTGGGATCGGTAATTTTGACCCCTAGCGAATGCGAATTCACATCGGTGGCCGTCACGGAACGCAGCCGGTTCAAGACTGCTTGGCCCATACGCCCTCCCCCCCCCGTTGCCCGGGCTTCCAGAATCGCCGCATGAATGGCAGCCCCCATGGAAACCGCTTCTTCCGGATTGATTTCCCGAGACGGAGCTTTGCCGGTCACGTCCCGCAACATCGTTTCGACCACGGGCATGTGGGTGGATCCCCCCACCAGGACCAGTTCATCGAGTTCTCCCGGTGCCACTCCCGCCTGGGCCATCACCAGTTCTGTTGTGTCGCGAGTCCGCTGCATCAAGTCCCCCGTGAGACGTTCGAAATCTCCGCGGGTAATCGCAGTCGTCAGATTTTTGCCTTTGTAATAAACGTTCACCGAGACTTGCGCCCGCTGGCTGAGATCGCGTTTGGCCTGCTCGCATTCCTGCGTGATCTGCATCAGTGTTTCCGCATCTTCACGCGGATCCTCGTTGAACTTCTTGTGAAACTGTTCGGCCAGAAAATCGACAATGCGACGGCTCCAGTCCAGCCCCCCCAGCATCACGTCCCCGTCCGTTGCCAGCACCCGGAAATTCGTGGCATTGTACCGGACCACGGTCACGTCGAACGTTCCTCCGCCCAGGTCGTAAACCATGATGGTCTTCTCGCCTTGAAAGGCATCCGGGCGACCGAGATGGCCTTTTTGCCAAGCATAGGCCAGCGTGGCCGCCGTCGGCTCATTGATAATATCAATCACGTTCAGCTTGGCGATTTTTCCGGCATCCTGTGTCGCTTTGCGACGAACGTCGTTGAAATAATACGGAACCGTGATCACCGCATTGGCAATGGGGCCAACCACTTTTTCCGCATCCTGCTTGAGCTTCAGCAGAATCATCGCCGAAATGAATTCCGGGGTGAATTTTCGGCCGTTATGCACAATGGAGAAATCCTTGTTCCCCATCTGCCGCTTGATTGCTTCAACGATGTTCTGTGGATTCTCCAGCGACATCCGCTCGAACGTCGGCCCCACAATCATCTTGTTTCCTTCTCCGAGAATCACCACGGAAGGCGTAATCACATTTCCATCGGCATTCGGCAGCGAAACGGGATTTCCCTGCGCGTTCAGCTGCGCGATCGAAGAATAGGTTGTCCCCAGGTCGATGCCCACGGTCTGGCCGGGTAAAATCTCCATTGCCGCATTCCTCTATATGTGTTCGTCTGCGTTCGTCGAGTGTCTTCTCTGAGAAAAACGTTCTGGGAAACGGCCCGGGAAATCAGCATTCCCCGCAGCAGTCACGCAAAACGAGTGATCGTTTTTCATCCTTCCGAAACGAGCCGGCAGGCATGGAAACGAGTGACCGGGTGAAACCCTGTCTTATTAATGGATCGGATATGATGCAGGAGAGGCACCAGCCTGTTGCGATACCTTTCCGGAAACGATAGAACATTCATCGTTCGTCGCTTCACGAAAATGGCTCGGTCGTCAGCCGGAACTCTCTCCCGGGATTCACATTCTGACGCTCCCCCGCACATCATTCAAGCGATTCGCCCGGTTCGTCGAAATCCCTCGTATCAAACAACCTGCAATCTCGGCCTCGTGATAGCTGCTGGACTCCCCGACACGATGGATGTCGTCTCGAATGACTGCAAGACTAGGTAAGAAGGGACATCCTGGCTGTTGCATTGATACCCCTTGACTCATGGAGGCAGGCAGGTGAGCGGTTCGGAATGGGAAACACATGACTGCAATCCCAGCCACCGTTGAACAGGTGGAATCCGGCGGAGAACAAGACGCTCCAGAATCAGCACGAGGAGCAAGGAAGCTCCAAACAACGGCAAATAAATTCCCAGGCAGAGCACCAGCAGCAGGAATCCCATAGAGACCCGGGGAGAGACAAACGATTCTGGCGCACCCAGCACTCCTTTCTCACGTCTTCGCCACCAGAGTACAAATCCGCTCAGGCTCAGCATGATCAGCCCCAGGACAGCGACCATTCCCAGCAATTGATTCGGCCAGCCAAAGAGCCGTCCTTCGTGCGCGGCAATGCCGACAGCCACGATCCGATCCAGAACGGGTCGGTCCCAAAATCCATCGCGGCTGATTACTTTGCCGGTGGAACCATCCACAACCAGGTTTTCTCGAAATGGCCGATTCGGTGTCATCGACTTCACTGGCCATTCAGAAGTTCCTTTTCGTGGCGGCGAAACAACAACCGGGGCAGACAGGTTCAAGGGGACAACACTTGCCAGGACCGTGTCGATCGCCTTCAGCTCAGCCGGCGAAAGGTTCGATTGAGACGCATGGCTTCGTCCCGTCCCATGATCGGCATGTTCTCCCATCGTCTTTTCCGTCCGCGCGGAACGACTCCCGTCACTGCTGTTACTCCAGTCCTGTCGTGCGGAGGCGGTACCGGTGATCACTCGCACGTTACGAAAATAGTCTCCCCAGAATTTTGCCCAGGGCAGACCACTGACCAGAAGAAACAACACCAGAAATGAAACCCAGATTCCCGTCACACTGTGGAAATCCCGCCATAAAATGCGTTCCCCTTTGTGAAATCTGGGATAGAGAATTCCGCCCAGTCCACGAACATTTCGTGGCCACCAGAGAATGAGGCCGGTCAGGATCAGGATGATCGTCCAGGATGCGGTCAGTTCGACGAGATTCGAGCCTCGATTGCCCATCCAGAGTTCCCCATGCAGGCGAAAAATCTGCCGCATGAATCGTTCGGAGTCGTTTGCTGTGTGAAGGACTTCCAATGTGCCTGGATGGACATAGGCCCGAATTGATTTCCCATCCTGTCGGACAATCACCCGCCCAGCGGATGTCGCTGATTTCGGGATCTCATACGAACTGAACGTCGATCCCGGAAACGCCGCGAGTGCCGACCGGATTTGCTCGGCGGCACTGTGCTTCGAAGAAGCGATTGCGAGGTGGTCGTACTCCCAGTCATTCCAGGCTTCAATCTCGCTCTTGAACAGGTAAATCGCTCCGGAGATCGACAGAACAATCACAATGGGAATGCAAAGCAGCCCGGCGTAAAAATGCCAGCGCCACATCGTCCGGTAATCCGGCCAGAACCGCACACATTGCTGATTCCGGACGTCATTTTCGGATGAATCATCGGGAACGTTGCTTTTGAGAAGAGATGTTGGCAAAGACATGACTAAAACTCCCCAACGACTTCGTTTCCGTTGCAACTGTGCAGGCTGCGGTGCAACGTTGTGTCGATATTGTCACCCAAAAGACGGACAGAGCCGTCCGCCATCAGGACATTTGCTCCGCCGGTGTGATAACTGCGCGGGCCAAAGAATCCCGTGAAGTGAGTCACGACATCAGGGATCCGGCTATTCGGTGTCGTGTATCCATTTGTCAGCGTGCAGACGACTCCCGGTCCAGCCCAGGCAACTCCGCGGCCCCGCAAGGCTGCTCCGCCAGCACCGCGCCAATTCGTCAGTGTCGGAACCACCGTGGAGAGATTGGGATTGAAGTTCATGCCGTCCGCATTCGGTGTCCAGGGGCTGCTGGCCTTCATGCCTGGAGTGGACTGCAAATTCGCATCAACCCCACCGGATCCATTCACTGTCATCTGGTATGGAAACGGGGGAAGGATGCCTGCCGTCAAGGTGGTATCCGGTCCGACCGACCGTACGGATTCGCTCATCATCACCGTGTTTGATGTTCCGTCGCTGATATCACGAATGCGAACATTGGAGTTCTCATAACAAATTCCATCGGTTTTCCAGCGGACGTCATAGTTCAACTCCGTTCCGCTGCCGGTGCTGACCATATAATTATTGCCGCCATAAATGACTCCGCCCGCGCCAGTCTGCTGTTTGGGAGCTGGATCGCTTGGACAGAGCATGACCGCCAGCGGCATGGAAAACGGCGTGAGAAACTGGGAGTTGGGGACAAGATTGTTGTAGGGGCCGGTGAACGCGGGAAGGGAAAAGTCGAGCAGGTTCTGAAGATTTGCCTGTTCCAGATATGGCAGAAGCCGTGCCTGGGGTGAAAAACCTTGAGTATTCGGCATGTAGTTCTGAGCGTTCGTCATCGGAAACATGCCGAACGTGCTTTCATAGTTGTGCATGGCCAAGCCCAGCTGCTTCAGGTTGTTCTTGCACTGGGATCTTCGAGCCGCTTCGCGAGCCTGCTGGACTGCCGGGAGCAGCAGGGCGATCAACACTGCGATAATCGCGATGACGACCAGCAGTTCGATTAACGTAAATCCACGCTGGCGGCAGGAGCGTTCTGGGGGAGAAGGCATGTTTGTCTCTTTGATTCACGAGTGGTGATGAGGGAGGAAACATTGCGCGCACCGGGAGCGCGAATGGGGCGAAGCCATTGAAAATCAGCTCGATTCTTCCAGCACATCACAAAAGCAGCGGCAGATGATGGCGCGCCCACAACGGCGTCACGAGCCGTCTTTGGGAAGCGAGTCAGTCAACCGCGTGGGCGCGCGAGCACGCGCCGCAGCTTTTCAGGAACTGGAAACTTGACGCCGAACTTCAGCGCAGCAACAGGCCTCGCAGTTCCCAGGCTGGAATATCGACATAGAAACCATCACGCCTGCCGTGGCGGTGGAACCGGCGGGGAAAAGCAGACATCCGCCGGGAGAGTGGGAATGAACACCGGTGGATCCAGAATCAGGAAAACGGAGACCGACAGTTCAACAGGCTGCGGAACAACGCACCAGGGAAGCGAATTCCAGTAAGCTCCCTGGCCCTGGCATTGCTGAACAAAGATTCCAATCTGGTAGTTGACTGCCTTCTGATTTCTTTCTTCAGAAACAGGTTCTTGCTCCTGCTTCTCGGACCGATGCTTTTCACAGCAATTGGCTTTGCCGGACGATCCGGAACTCTGACACGATTCCGAATCGTCCGGCACGATTTTCTTTTCAGCCGCAAGCTGTGTCAGAACGCTCTCCGGGACTTTGACGCGGTATTTCTGAGCCCACGCGAGTTTCTGTGCATTGGTGAAACAGCAGCATTTTTTCCAGCATTGCTGTGCCGAACGGCAGCCACAAGGACGGTCCTGGCAGGGAAACGGCTGGGATCGGTCCTTTTCACTGGAGTGGACGCCCGGACCCGCTGGTAGAGGAACAAATGATGCACACACCGACACCAGCAACATCAAGCCAATCAGCCTGCGTGCCAGTGTTGAACGCCAGAATGTCTGCTGCCGGGAGAACATCGCCCTCTTTCACCCTGGACGCCCAAGGCACCGCGTTTCTCAACCGACTCGCTTCCCGTGAAATAATGTACCTGGAAAGAAAACGGATCTGCAAGCGAGCAGGGCTTTCGTTTGATGGAAACTGGTTCGGAAAGGCGAATGGGCACCCTCTGGGTATGCCGAGCCGCAAAGAAAGGGAAGGCGCGATCGTTGCATATGGCTCAGCAGGAGCTTCGCCTTCCCAAAATCCCCCCATCTGGAAACAGGCAGAAGCCCTGTTCGATGAGGCCTGTTTGCCGTTGACGGAGCGTTCTTCACGGTTATGCTTGCCGGATGGTGAATCGAACCTGTTGTTCGAGGGCCGGAGATCCATCCCGTTCGGGCCCTCTCGATAAAAACAGACAAAATTCCCATTCTTGTCCATGCAGCAACGGCATTCCCATGCACAAGGACTTGTCATTGACAGTGCGGAATGCGGAATCGTTCTCAGAAAAACAGCCCCCTCTTATGTCCATGTCTGAACCGACACGCGATCTGATCGAAACCTTTGAGAATCCCTATCCTCAACGGAACTATGTGATCGATACGATCTGTCCTGAATTTACATCGCTATGCCCGAAAACCGGCCAGCCCGATTTTGGCACGCTCACGATTTCTTATATTCCAGAGGCAAAATGTTTTGAGCTGAAATCACTCAAGATGTATCTCCAGCAATACCGGAATCATGGAGCGTTTTACGAACGGGTCACCAACACCATCCTGGACGACCTGGTCGCCATGACAGCACCTCGATGGATGAAAATCGAAGCTGCTTTTACACCCCGGGGAGGAATTCGAACAACTGTCATTGCCGAACATCCCGACGTTCCCCGATCAACCATCTCCCGTTCATGAGCCATTTGTCCGGACCATGTCCCCATTGTGAAATTTTCCCCCTGTTGTGATGGATGCCAAAGAGGATCGGACGATGTCCGCCAGTGAGCCCCCCCAACTTCCTGTTCTGCCCGGCCGGATATTAATTGGCTGTGGCGGTCTGGGGATCCTGCTGGTATTTGCCACACAAGTGGACGGTCTGCCCGGAGCATGGCAGTCTTTCATTCGTTCCAATGCTGCCATGTGGTTGTTGGGCAGCGCGTTGCTGATCATTTGCGGAATTCGGCTGTTATGGCAGGCGGGACATCATCGGACCGCATGGAAACCGGAACGTCCCGGCATTCGATTTCAGTCCATCATTATTTATACCCGACCGGATTGTCTTCTCTGCGATGATGCTGTGGAGATTTTGAACCAGTATCGCCGTTGGCTGCCGATTCCTTCAGAAGTCAATATTCAGGACGATGCGGAATTGGTCCGCCTTTATGGCGATTCCATCCCCGTGGTGGTGATTGATGGAAAACGCCGATTTCAAGGTCACGTGAACGAAGTGCTGTTGCGACGATTGATCGAAGGGACGCCCCCCGCGCCGATCTTGCGGATTCTTTAACGCGGTCGATTTTTCCAATTCAACGAATCCATTTTCCAGCCTGGATTTTTCCTGGACACTGCCCATGCCTTCTCAATGGACATCCGCTCCCGCTGTTTCTTTTGACCTCTCCGACTGGTCGCAGATCGACTTATCCGGTCCGGGGGCGAAATCATTTCTGCACAATTTCTGCACAAATGACGTCAATCAACTCACTGCGGGACATGCTTGCGAAGCCTTTCTTTGCGATTTGAAGGGCCGGATCCTGGGACACGTGCAAATTGTGGCTGGGGAAGATCATTTCCGGCTGATCGCAGTTCCCGGCTCGGCAGGGGTGATCGTCCCGCACCTCCGTAAATATCTGCTCGGCGCCCCTGTCGAAATTAAAGATCAATCAGACGAACTGGGCCTGTTGTGTCTTCATGGAAACGGGCTTCCGGAAATTCTGACAACAGCCACCGGCACCTCGGTTGACGTGGCCTTGAATCAGACGCAACAAGTCGGCTCCGAGGGAAGTTCCCTGTTGGTCATCGGCACGGACCTGCTGGGAGAGTCGACATTTCTCATCTCCGGAGATCGGGACGCGGTGGCGGCTCTCCGCGAGCAGATTCCAGCCCAGTTTCTGGAACTTGGTGCCCGGGAGTTGTTCGAACTGCTTCGTATTGAAGCAGGCTTTCCACATTGCGGACGCGATTTGAGTTCCCAGGACATCGCCCAGACAGCTGCCCGGACCAGCCGGGCCATCAGCTTCACCAAGGGGTGTTACCTGGGCCAGGAGCCGATTGCGCGACTCGACGCCATGGGACACACGACGCGCGAGCTGCGCGGATTGCTGATTCACGGAAAGAATGTCCGTGTGAACGATCCCGTTCTGGTTGGGGAACACGAAGTGGGCACGCTGACCAGCGTCGCCTACTCTCCTGCCCGCCGGGCATCGCTGGCCCTGGCAAAAATACGAACCTCCCAGGCTGCCCCGGGAACCCGGGCGACAGTCAACTCCAGCACCGGTCCTGTTGATGCCATCATCTACTGGCCGGATATCCATTCCCTGGCTCAGGAAGAAGAATGAAGAGCGCGCCGGACTCCAAGTGATGAAAAACGTGACTGGCAATCAATAAATCGTTCTTCCTGCTGTTCACCCGTGGCCGTGTATGATTCAGTCATCAACCAGGGCAATAAGCCATAATTTTGGCTGGACCCGTCAATGGGGCCGTTATTTCAGTGAAATGAACATCTCTTCCCGTTCCCAGGTGGCTGCCTCAAATTATAATCCGGCTCTGACAACAGCTGCCAATGAGCCCCTCGTTCATTCTCGTGACGAATTTCGCCGGACCGGCAGAGCCTTTCAGGGGTGCAAGGCTGGTGATCACGGGTTTCAGTCGCACTCAAGCTCTCTCACGAGTCGCCTTCAATCGTTACTTTCTTTCCCAGCGAGATGTTGAAAGCGGCGATCCGGTCACGGACTTTTCCCCGGGTGATGCCGAGAATTTCCGATGTTTTGGTCTGATTACCACCTGTCGCCTGCAAGACCCGGGTAAAGAGATACCGCTCCATCACGTCAATGGCTTCGGCATACAGGTTTGTCGTTCCACTTTGGAGTCGGGATTCAACAAAGTCCTGTAATTGAATTGCCAGAGGCTGATCGCTGGTCTCTTTGGAATCTTCGCGAACGGGATTCGCGGTTCCATGTTCCACTGGGGCGGATTCGCGAGAAGTTGCGGAAACTGCCGCGGAATTCATTGCCGTCGTGTCGATCTCTGGCGTATCGAAGACCGACCGGGGAAGAAAATCGGGCACGATCACTGGGCCTGTCGCTTTCAGGACACATTGTCGCACCACACTTTGCAGCTCACGGATATTGCCTGGCCAGGGATAATTCTGGAAGATTTCAATGGCTTCCGAAGAGATCCCTTCAATCTCCGGCTTGTTCAATTCCTTGCGGATTCTCGTCAGAAAATACTGCAACAGCAGTGGAATGTCCGCCAGTCGTTCCCGCAACGGCGGAAGCGTAATGGTGACGACATTCAGACGGTAAAACAGGTCTCCCCGAAACGTTCCGGCTTCCACCATTTGTTCGAGCGGGCGATTTGTCGCGGCGATTAACCGGGCATCCGTTTCGATGGTATCGTTGCCTCCCACTCGTTCGAACCGCTGTTCCTGTAATAGCCGCAGGACTTTCCCCTGCGTGAGTGGCGACATGTCCCCAACTTCATCCAGGAAGAGTGTCCCGCCGTTACATTGTTCGAATTTGCCGATCCGCCGGCGTTCAGCTCCCGTGAACGCTCCCCGTTCGTGACCGAACAGTTCGGATTCGAGCAGCGTATCCGGCAGCGCGGCACAGTTGACCGCCATGAACGGTTTATTCGAGCGATCGCTGAACTGGTACAGCGCGCGGGCGACGAGTTCCTTGCCGGTTCCGCTCTCACCACGAATCAGCACCGTGACGTTCTGTTTCGAAACCCGCCCGATGGACTTGAAGACTTCCAGCATTCCGGGACTGCGGCCAATGAACAGGTCGCCGGTGGCGTTACCGGAACGTTCTTCCTCTCGAACCGGAACCGCGACCGGAACACTCATTAACCGGCGGGTTTCCAGGGCCTTCGCCACCAGCGCATTCAACTTGGAGAGTTCCAGCGGCTTGGCGAGATAGTCATATGCCCCCAGCTGCATTGCTTCAATGGCTGTTTCGCTGCCGGCATCGGCAGTGATGAAAATCACGGGCAGTCGCCGGTCCATTTCATGAATTTTTCGGAAGACATCCAGACCGGACATCCGCGGCATCAGGATGTCGAGGAGAACGACATCCGGATGGCGTTCGGCAACGATCCGCAGCCCTTCATCAGCGGAAGCGGCGGAAAGGACTTCGATCTCAAGTTTTTCGAGTGACCGTTGAACCAGATGCAGGACGGAACGGTCGTCATCGATAATTAGGACAAGCGGCATGTGGACCTGGCGATGAGCTGTGAATTCAGTGAGGGTAGAACGTTCGATAAAAATTCGCTTCGTCATCATTGTTGACGCAGCGGGCAAATGAATGTTGAGTGATGTTGACTCCTGTGGAGCGATTTCATTTTTGTGAAAGGATTCTTTATCTCGTATCGGCCACATTTCTCCATGCAGGGAGCAGGTTTTCTTCAAGTCATCCGGGTGGGGCCGGCCTGGGCGGAAGCAATCTGCCCCTCTTCAGGCTGTATTCATAACGCCTTTTTCGTGGACTTGTAGCAATAGTTCTGCAAGGTGCTCAATAACTGGGCTCGGCTGACAGGCTTGGGAAGATAATCGGTACATCCCACGGCCAGGCATCGTTCCCGTTCCCCGGCCATGGCTCCGGCAGTGAGGGCAATCACAGGCAATTCGATCCCCAGGCTCCGCAGCCGCTCCGTGGCATCGTAACCATTCATGACCGGCATTTGTATGTCCATGAGCACCAGCGTGAAGGGACTTGTCTCCTGGGCTTTGACAATTGCCTCCACTGCTTCGGCCCCATTATTCACAACAATGACTTCATCGACAATCGGGCTGAGAATTCGCCGCAGCATATACTGAATCGCCATGGTGTCTTCCGCGACCAGAATCCGGGCGGGAATCAGGATGTCGGTTGATTCGTGGGACTCCTTCAGCTTGCGGCGTTTCTTCAGTTCCTCGAACGTCACCAGTTCCTGCATTCCAACCGGAAGCGTCACGGTGAACGTACTTCCTCGAGTCACCTCACTGACGACTGTTAATTCTCCATCCAGCATCCGCGTCAGCCGCTGGCAGATCGTCAGTCCCAGCCCGGTTCCGCCTGCCCGCCGAACGAGGGGGCCGTCGACCTGGGTGAAGGCTTCGAAAATTGCGTCCAGGCGGTCGGCAGGAATTCCCGCCCCGGTGTCACGGACGGAAATCGTCAATTTGGGGGTCAGGTTCAATTGTTCGCACCGGACCCGGATTTCAACCCGGCCCTGATCGGTGAACTTGATGGCGTTGCTGGTCAGGTTCAGAAGGATTTGTCGAAACCGCAGTTGATCCGTCGAAATGTATTCGGGCAGCATGGAATCGAATTGCGTGATCAGTTCCAGACCTTTTTCTTCCGCCTGCGGTTCCATCAGAGAGCAGACATCGGACACCACCGAAATCACGGAACAGGGTTCCCGGTGGATTTCGAGTTTGCCCGCTTCGATTTTAGACAAATCCAGAATATCATTCAGAATTCCGGTCAGCAGTTGGCCTTGCGAGCGAATCGTTTTGGCGGTGGCCAGCGGCTCCTCTTCTTTCAGATCCCGGCACAGGCTGTCCGCACATCCGAGAATCGCCGTGAGCGGGGTCCGGATTTCATGGCTCATATTGGCAAGAAATTCGCTCTTGGCGCGATTGGCGGTTTCAGCAACCTGCTGGGCTTCCCGCAACCGTTGTTCATTTTCCACGCTCTGCGTGACGTCCGACTGCACGCCCACATAATGGACAACCATTCCTTCATCATTTTCGACGGGAGAAATTTGCAGGCTGTTCCAGAACGGAGTTCCATCCCGGCGATAGTTGAGAATGGTCACTTCGCATTTTTGCCGAAGCTGGATCGCCTCCCGCAGGCGAAGCCGGGTGGTCTGGCTGGTTCCGGGGCCTTGCAGAAAGCTGCAATTTTTCCCGATCACTTCTTCCGCGGAATAACCGGTCAGACGTTCAAAAGCCGGATTCACATAAATGATCGGCTGATGGGGAGACCGGGCATCAGTAATCAGAATACCGTTGGTGGCAAATTCAATGGCCCGGGTCCGGACGCGCAAGGCTTCCTGCTCCGCCATTTCGTCCGTGATGTCATAACAAACTCCGATCAGCCGTTCGGCGTTTCCGTGAGGATTTAAAGAAACGTTGCCGCGGGCCTGCAACCAGCGATACCCCTTTTGTGGCAAATAAAGACGAAACGAATGGTTATAAGGCTGATGGGACTCAAATGCTGTGCGAATGGCCCGATCAAGGGCTTCCCGATCGTCACGATGGACCCGCTCCAGCAATTGTTCAACAGCAATCATTCCAGCATGGGTGCCCATTCCCGTCAGCTGCATTCCCGCCCGGTCCAGCCAAGCCTGGCTGGTCTGCAAATTCCAGTTCCAGGTTCCCAGTCGCGCCGCCTGTAAAGATTGCCGCAGCGATTCGGCATTTTCCCGAATCCGTTTGTTCATGGCCCGCATTTCTGTCAACCGCCGTTCCACTTCACGTTCGGCGGACGAAGAAAAACGGGAGGCAACGATTGCTGGAACGACGGAAATCACAGTCAGGACCGTGGCCCAGGAGATCATCCCGGTGAGAAATTTGAGCGCCCCCGAGAGTCGATACCATGGCCACCAGAACAGCACCACTTCCAGCAAATGGGCCGCCCCGCCGAACAGAAACAGGACAGCGAACAGCCACCAGACCCGGCGAAGGGGAAGATCAGTCTGCTTTCGCAAGACATAAATCGCCAGCAGCCCTAAAAACACAAATGCCGTGGCAGTCACGAACTCCGACGTGATCGACACCCAACCCCACGTCGGCTCGCGTCTCCAGGCTGTCCCGGAATCCCAGCGGGCCGGAAATCCCGAGATTTCGAAGATGCTGAGCCAGTTCCACATTCCCGCAGCCGTTCTTCACTAACAGCGAATGCAAACAGTCGGCCTGAATGCGCGCCTGATAGCATGTGAAGAGTCTAAAACTGACACTGGTCAATCGACGACAAGTGCGGAAGAGCACAATCGTTGGGCAACTCCGACAGAAACAGTATAGTCGCTGCCGCATCGCTCGAAAAGACTGCCCCATTACTCTCCCGGGGAATTCCCGGGACGCGTTGGCCAGCGAGGGTGAGCAAGTTGTCCTGGCCCGGACTCGTGCAAGCGCCCGCTGGATTTCATGAATGGCGGGGGCCAGAGTTTTCCATGGGGAAAATCAGCGGATTGCCCTTCTGCGCGGGCGCTACCATGCCGTCCATCCTCCATCAATCAGCAGGTTTTGGCCTGTCATGTAACTCGAGGCCGCGCTTGCCAGAAAAACAAGAGGGCCTTTCAGTTCGGCTGGGCTTCCCATTCGTTCCAACGGACATTTCCGCTCCAGCCGTTCGATCAGTTCACCGGGAACCTGCGGGCCGGGAAACGGACCGGGGCTCAGGCAATTAACCCGCACTTGATCTTTTGCCCAGTAAACTGCCAGATGGCGCGTCATCTGCACGATGCCTCCCTTGAGCGCCTGATAGGCCACGGGGCTGGGGGAGCAAATTCCTTCATAGACGTCCGGATAAGACCCGACGATACCATACATCGACCCCACCAGAATCAGGCTTCCCACTGCTTTTCGGGAAACGATCTGATCCCGAAACAGCCGGGACAACAAAAAATATCCTGTCAGATTTTCCAGTTGCTGACGGAATTCATCCCCCGTGACGCTCCGCCAGTCGGCTGCGGAGGGGGCATGACCATTATTGACCATCACGTCAATCTGTCCGGCGCTGGAAAGAGCTGCCGAAAAACCCTGTTGAATGGATGATTCCTGAAGGTGATCGATCTCCACCGCGAAATGGTTCCCTTCCGAAAACTCGCGGAGTTCCGCAGCCAGAGTTTCTCCTTTTTCCAGATGTCGGCTGCTGACGATGACCCGGGCTCCTGCTTCCGCGAGCCCTCGCGCCATGGCGGCTCCAAGATGGCCGCTCGCCCCCGTGATCAACGCGGTTTTCCCACGCAGACTGAATAGATCCCCGATGGCTGGCTCCATGGCAGGTCTCGATTCATGCATCAGGCCGGCTCCCGATGTTCCGCATGACCCGTGGAACACCAGTTTCCCGTATCAGCACTCCGTAAAATCGCCAGGTTTGTTCGTAACGTTTGGAAACCCTCTTCCAGGCTGCACAGCGCCGCCCGTTTTCTCTCCAGGCAATCCAAAAACGCATCCGCCTGACGGATGAACAGCGTATCCCGTTCCAACTGGAGCGGCGTGGAATCAATCCAGGGAGTCTCGGGACGCTCCATTTTCCGCCAGCGGCAATTGTGATTTTCGAACCGCACTGTCCCCCGTTCGCAAATGACGGTGATGGTGACTTCATTGGGGGCCTGGTGCTGATTCAGCGAATAGACCGCGGGAACGGTTCCATGCCGCGCAAGCACATGTGCGGTGTCTTCAACGTCAACTCCCGGCAGGACCTGATGGGAAAGGTCGGCCACCACACGTTCAACAGGGCCAATCAGCCATTCTCCCGCATTCACAATGTGTGTGAGGGCATCCTGCACCGCTCCTCCCCCGCTTTCCCGCTGAGCGTAGTAGGTCTCGCGGTATGCCGGGCGATAGGTCGGAAAATTCTGCCCGCAGGTCGCCACCAGTTCGACCGGTTTACCGAACACTCCTGAATGCAGAAATTCCCGCATCTCCGCCAAGACCGGATGAGCACGATAAACATAGGCCACACCAACGGCACAATTCACGGATCGGACGGCAGCGATCAGTTCCTCGGCCCCGTTCGGCGTGACGCTGAGCGGCTTTTCAATCAGAACGCCAATTCCGCGCTCAACGAATTGTTGGGCCTGCGGCAAATGCAGCGGGGCGGGAGTGGCAATTACCGCTCCATCCCAGTTTTCGGCCAGTGCCTCTTCGAGAGAGGAAAAGGATCGCACCCCGGGATAATGTTCGACAATGCGGCCCGCGAGTTCCCGGCGAACTTCCACAAAACCGACCCGGCAACGTTCCGTCGCCCGAAAGCAGCGAATGTGACGCTCCCCGATCGATCCGGCACCAATCACCACAATATTGTTCATGTCACCACTGCTTGAAAAAGACTTCAAACCTTTCCCATGAATCAGGAATATCCAGTGATACAGAAATTTTTGTTCGTGCGTTCTTCCGCGGACGGTTAATTTTGTATCGCTGCTCCGAATCGAAGCGCATACAGGTCGGCGTTCCGCATGACGAATTTCAACCGAACAGGCCGGCCTGCAAGGCTGGAAAGAGGGTTACCGGACGTCCATTGGACTCCCTGTTCGATTTGATCGCCATGCAGGGGAGAACATTCCTCCAGAGTCCAGCCAGGAATGGGAACGCCATCCGCGTTCTGCACTTCCACTTGCAATTGTCCCCCTTGCTTGCAGGCATAGTTCAGCATTAACTGGTTGCCGGTGAACGTGAACGGTTTTGTCACCATGTCCCCTCCATTCCCGCCCGCATGAACCGATACGAAGCCGTCCGTGCGGAATGTGAACCGCCGTACGCGGCTTCCCGGACCGGCGTAGTAAGCCTCCGTCCCGAAGACCGACATTTCCCGTTCATTTCCTGGAAGAAACAGCAGCCCGTTGGCCATGTAGTTACTTCGATTTCCGTCCCGGTCCTGAGGAGCAGTGATTGGAATCAACGGTTTGCTCCAGCGATGGAAGTGAAATCCATCCTGGCTGGTCATCAGAATCGGTTCAACCTGTTGGGTTTTCGGCTGATATCGAGTGGGAAATCCGACGTAAAGTTGTGAAGCCCGGGGATACTGCCGAATTGCATTCGTGTACAACTGTTCGTCCGGAGCGTCTCCGTAGTTCAGGTATTGGCCTGTGGTCCAATGTTGAAAATCAGAACTTGTCGCCACCTTGATGTCGCGAATTGATCCCGGTTTGCGAAAATCGCGGTAATAGCTGACATAGGCTTTCCGCTTTGTATCCCAGAACGCCAGATTTTGCGAATCAAAATAGCCGTCGGTGATCACCGGACTCGGATGCAGCAACGACCAGTGAATTCCGTCGGATGACTTGAATGCCCAGAGACCGCCCGAATGTTTTTCGCCCGCGAGCGCCTTGTACCGGGATTCCACGGGACAATCCGGATTGAGATCTTTGAAAGGAGTGAAGTTATGAGTGGTATAATCATTTTCTGACGACATCCAGATAATATTATTCTCCTTGGAACCGTTCAATTCGAACAGGCCAAGTTGGGGTTTCACCCAGTGCAGGCCATCTTTGCTCTCGGCATAGCAAGTCACTTCGTGAAGCGGCTTCTTGTCAAAATGCGATCCGCGATAATAGACACGAAACAGGCCGTCGTCCTCAAAAAACGTATAATAGGCGGAGATATTCCCTTCCCAGGGAGCATCGCAAGTCAGAATCACTTCCCGGGCCTGCGGATCATGCGGCTGAAGGGCTGTTCCTGATTGCCGGTCGATCAGAACATCATCGACAAAGAGAATCCGTTGCGACCCGACTGGAATCGGCTGTTCCCCAGCAAAACCGCTGGCAATCAGGCAACAGCATAGACCCCAGATGATTCCCCAAATCCTGATGCACATCAAAAAAGTCCTTTTGCGGAAAATTCACATACCAGATTTTTTCAGGGACCAGCAATTATTTTTCGAGATGAAATTCCTGATGCGGCAGATCGGAATGAACGACAAGCTCCAGTGTGGACTTCGTATTATATTTTGAAGGAATCAGCTCCTTCACGGGTGGGGTTGTCGCCATGGCATCCATCGATGCAGCCTCCATGGGCGGCGTCTCCGAACCGGTAATTTTGACGCGATATTTGCCTTCGGGCAATCCTCGGTCAATATGGTAACTTCCGTTTTCGATATTTGCGCTGCTCGACGGAAGGCTTTCATCATTCGCGGGAATAAATTCAATCACCCCATAGGGAACCGGAGCGTCGGAGAAGGTCACATTTCCACCAATATGAAAACGTTGTGGTTCGCCGTTCCGGTTTCCGGAACAGCCGGACACCATCGCAATCATGGCCACTAATGCGGACATCGAAATGGCGATCCGGTTTCGGGAAAGAAATCCTGCCCAGCGACGAATAAAGACGTTCATGAAACTTCTCCCTCCGCGGTGAATCATTGAAGCGGAAAATTCAACTCAACTTTGCTGCCGGCAAGAGGATCAGAACTCACCAATTGTTTCTCCGCCATCCCGCGTTGCCAGGCTGTTGAGAAGCCCGTGATTGATGTTCTCGGAAACAAAGCGGACGGAACCATCTCCCATGGCAAAATGGCATCCGCCAACATGGAAACTTCCCGGACTGAAGGTGTAATAATAAGCTCCCGCGACATTTCCATTGATTCCCGCCACCATGTCGACAAGGTTAATCGTGGACCAGGGGACAGCTTTGCCAGGTGTGTAATTCCTGTTTTCAGCAAGCAGGAATGTATTGCTGGCTCCATCGGTCACTTTTGCCAGCGAAATCTTCCCATAAGCAAACAGGATCCCACGTGCATCAAACTGGTTGGTGTAGTACGTATAATTTGTGGTATTGCAGAGCCGGTTTGCAGCATTGGCGACTCCGCTGATATTTGTGGGCGCCATATCATCGCTTGCGCTTCCGTTGGTTCCCGAATAGGTTGTGGCCCCGCTGACCGCCAGTCTCTGGGCACCGAACGGATCGCTGGGACAAAGATAGGCGGAAACAGGTTCTCCGACATTTCCTTTCGTCAGAAAGACTGATCCTGAAGGAACCTGCTGATGCGAATTTCGTGAAAAATTCAGGTTGTTGTAAAGGTTCGTCTGATCCATCATCGGAAGAATAAAAGCAGCCCAGCCAAAACCGGCGGAGCCTTGCGCAGCGGCGTTTCCTCCGCAGGCTGTCGGATTCGACCAGATGGCCCCCGGCGGGAACAGACTGTGAACTTCGTGATAGTTGTGCAGGGCCAGGGCCGTCTGTTTGAAGTTATTCTTGCACTGGCTTCTCCGGGCGGCTTCCCGCGCCTGCTGGACGGCCGGCAGCAGAAGGGCGATCAAGACGGCGATAATCGCAATCACGACGAGGAGTTCAATCAGCGTAAATCCGCGCTTGTGGTAATTTCTCATTTCTGCTCCTTGCCAATGCCATAAAAAATATTGCTTTTATGTAATTCAGATAAAAAGTAGGTTTTATGCAACATGAAGATTTGCAAAAATATCTGATTATCCAAAAATTATTTAATGCATCCAAAATACTTAATCACTTTTTAATAACAAGATCACAATGATTGGTGACATCGGGCTTGACGAGGATTCGGATTGGTGATGTCTCCCGGGCAACGTAAATTCCAGGAATGATTCCCGGCTTGTGTCGATTTTCTGGAACGCCGGGTAACTCCGGTTCTTCAGGCGGAACATTGACTGTGACGGTATGTTCGCCCAGAACAGCGCCATCGAATCGCCGATATGTTGAAACTCGAAAGTGGCCGTTTTTATCTGTAACCGCCGCCCCCGCTTCCCCTTCTCCATCGGGGAAGAAAGCGAGATACGCATTGGGGACAGGCTTGCCTTGATATGACAACTCGCCTTCCACGGAAGCGGTTGGCGGTTGGCCTTTGAATGCGGGGCCGTGCTGGCATCCTTCCCACAGCATCAAAAAAACGAATGCCCAGACAAAATGCCCGAAGCCAGGCGTTAAACCGGCAGCATCCGGGATTCCTTGATGCTTCATCATAACAGACTCCAGAGAGCATTGAATGAGGGGGGGCTCAGGATTTATCAGAAGGGAGAGGAGCTTTGCCGTATTATCCAAGATCGCTTGCACGGTCCCTTGCTGAATCTTAACTTCCTCCCAGCCCGGTGCCTCCCGTCGGCAATCCGTCATTATGGCAGCCAATTTGCAGGTATACGGTGGAACTCATATTTTCACTGATAAAATGGACGCTTCCATCTGCAAGTAAAAAGAATCCTCCGCCGACATGCATGCTGACCGCAGCTTCGCGCGGACCGCCCACTTCTTCATTGTTTGGAGTGGGGAATGTCAACTTAATCCCGTTCAATCGTGTATCCGCGCGATAAGTGGTCCAGGCGCCATTTGTCGAGATCCATCCACACCAGGGGGCATAGCTGGGAGAGTGTTCGCCCATGGCAAACACATTTGAAGTTCCATCAATGATGTCCCGCATTCGGATAACGGACGTTGTTGTCCGCTCGAACATTGCATTTGCGGGGCTGTTGTCGACACCATTGCCAGCCCAGCCTTTGTAGCAGGTGACTGCCGCGGCCCCTTTGTTTTTTGTTGCTCCTGGACCGCTGGGCCAGTTCCAGGTAGCGGCAAGATCCTCCCGGTAACCGGGAGTTGGGTCCGAAGGGCACAGGAGTGCCGGCAGCACTGTTTTTGAAGCGGTCAGATTAGAGGAACTGGCTGAATTTGTCGTCGCGTAACTGAAATTCAGCGTGTTATAAAGAGGAGCCTGGTCAATGTAGGGCAAGATCATTGAAATGAAGCTGAATCCGGAGTTATTGGGGGAAGGGGCCGTGACAAAGCTTCTCATATTCATCGGGAATGTATTGTGCGTGTCGTGATAGTTGTGCAGTGCCAGGCCCAGCTGTTTTAAGTTATTTCTGCACTGGCTTCTCCGGGCGGCTTCCCGCGCCTGCTGGACGGCTGGCAGCAGAAGAGCGATCAGCACCGCGATAATCGCGATCACGACGAGGAGTTCAATCAGCGTAAAAGCATGACGGGATCTTCGAGGGAAAGTGATCATTGTGACTTCTCCGGATCAGTTGATTATGGACACTCCCGAGAACCGGGAGCACGCAGAAAGGATTCTGGATCATGAAGGACGAAAAGAGTTGTCGAATGAAATTGTGTCACTGAATTTTCATGGAAGGCAACATCACTGCGCGTGAAATGAATCTGAACTCTCATGACGCTTCACTGGTCCTGTGTGCCTGAAACTCCTTGTGAAATGTCTGGCCAGCATAAAGCCTCAGCGACAATGAAACCCGCACCGGAAAGGACGCCTCCTGACTGCCGCCATTCAGCAGGAGAGGTACGGCCAGTTCAGCCAGTTCCTGCTCCTGAATGGTGATGGAACTCAGCCGCTGGCGCAGGGCTCCTTCCCGATGACTTCCTCCAAAGCCGACCAAAGAGAGATCTTCAGGGACGCGAATCCCCTTGCGGGTCAGCACGACATACAACAATTCCGCCAGGGAATCACAGCTGCAAAAAATGGCGGATGGAGGATTCGGTTCCGCAAGCAGGCGATCCATTTCCCTGATCACGATCATTTCGTGTTCATGAGCCGTTTTCAGGCTCTCAGCAATGATCAGTGAATGAACGGTGACATGAGGACCCGCCCCCTGATGGAACCCTTGCTCGCAGGTTTCGTCAACGAGATTCCTGCCGTTTTTCTGAATGTTGTCTGAGAAAAGATTCTCCGAAGGCACCTGAAGACGCTCATGATCAGAAGCCGGCGCCGAAAGAGGACCGCCAAGTGTACAGATCGCCACCGAGCGATGCCCCGCTTTTCGAAGCAGATCCCCGGCCATCCACCCTGCATCCCGATAGGGAATCACGACGGCCGGGACTTCCAGTCCAGGAATCTCGCGACAACAGCAGATGACCCGGGTTCCCCGTTGCCGCAACGATTTCAATTCATCGACAGGAGCAGCCTGGTTCAACGAGGGGACGACGGCAACTCCCGAAACCTTGAGTTGTGCCAGCCGTTGAAGCAGCGTCGACTGGTTTTGTGTTTCCGCGAGTGAATTGCAGACGATGACCTGTTGATGCATCCCTGCGGCCACGGTGGCGAAAGATTTTTGAAGAGCGGGATAAAGTTCGGATTCAGTGGCGGGAAGCACGAGGACGAGAAGAGCCTGGCGGCGTCGAATTCGTTGCGGCGCCTCTTCGTGAATATATGTCCCTTTCCCGTGAATCCGGCGAACGAGCCCTTCGCGTTCCAGGGCAGACATCGCTTGCCGAACAGTGCTGCGGGCCATGCGGAGCGTTTTGGCAATCTGATGCTCTGAAAGAAGCGGCGCCCCTGCTGGAAACTGCCCGGTGGTGATTTGCGAAACAACAAAGTCTCGCAGTTGTTCGTACTTGCGAGGCGAAGAGGGGGCATTCGCTTCGCGAAGCGTGTGGAAGTCGACAAAACCATGCGATGGCTGCATCCCAACTCCAGTGTCATGGTGCGTACCTCATGATACAATAATGAGAATTGATGTCAAATAGATTCTTGTGCATGTTTATTAGAAATATCTGGAAATTTTATTTCAATCATCTTTGAAATTCGCAAAAACAGTGATTGATGCAACTGGCTCCCTTCAATAATAGGTTCCTACAACTTATGATCCATTTCCGTTTTTGACCTGATTTCCCTGGAGAACGACTATGACCTTGCGACAGAGTTTGCTGGCCGGATTGTGTCTCTCTGCCCTCTGGAGCAGCCTTGTTTCGGCTGCGGAGCCGGAAGGAAAAATCATCCGTGTGCATAAGATCTGGGACCAGGCGCCCCATAATGCCTTCACGGATCTCATTCGCCACGACGGCCAGTGGTACTGCGTTTTTCGTGAAGGCAAAGGGCACGTCTCCCCGGATGGCGCCTTGCGGGTCATCACCTCCCCGGATGGGGAAACATGGACCTCGGCAGCGCTGGTGACCGCGCCCGATGCCGATTTGCGGGACGCGAAAATCAGTATCACTCCCAATGGGAAACTCTGTCTGTGCGGAGCGGCCGCCTGGCACAAACCGGAGAAGGAGACTCATCAATCCTTTCTCTGGTACTCAGACGATGGAAAAAACTGGGGGGAACGGATTGCCATTGGCGATCCCGGCTATTGGATCTGGCGGGTGATCTGGCACAAAGACCGTGCCTATGGCATCGGTTATAAAACCGGCAGGCAGGACCATGGTACGCGACTGTACGTCAGCGAAGATGGACGGACTTTCAAAACGCTGGTGGCGGAACTCACCGACAAAGATTCCGGCTATGTGAACGAAGCGGGAATGCTCATTCTGCCGGACGAGACGTTTCTGACGGTGATTCGCCGTGACAATAAAGATGCCAGCGCAGCCCTGCTGGGGACATCGCATCCGCCGTATACCGCCTGGGAATGGAAGCCCGTGGGCGTGCGCATCGGCGGTCCGGATCTGGTCCAGATTCCCGATGGCCGAATCATCGTTGCCGGACGCCGTTATCCCGGAGGAGCGAAAACCGCTGTCTGGACGCTCAACCCGAATGACGGCACATTGACCGAAATTGCGACCCTCCCATCCGGAGGAGACAACAGCTATCCCGGGCTGGTCTTCCACGAAGGACAACTCTGGATGAGCTATTATTCTTCTCACGAAGGAAAAACGGCGATCTATCTGGCACGACTGCAACTTCCGTAAAGTGCGGAAACAGTTTTCAAATTCGACTCCCGTCCGATTTGGGAGGGTGAAACTTCCCGCCCTCCCAAATCGAAGATGGTTTCTGAATATTGAAGCGCATTCGACGGGCCGCGTTCCTCTCGTCATCTTTACCTCTTTCCAGCATGGATGAATGATCAACGGCAAGTTACAGTGATTCTTCACATGATGTCTCTCTCGATTCACAGGAAGAATTGCATATGACCGCCGCTGTTTCCGCTGCTCCTACGTCGAAGTACAGCCTGACCTGGGACCTCGATTCACTCTATCCCCGTCCGGACACCAGCGAATTTTCCGCCTTGCTCGAAGTTTTCAAAAAGGATTTGAGTGAGCTGGCGGAAGAGTCGGAGCGTCTGCCGGTTCCCGGGGTAGACACAGCTTCCGCCTGGGGCGACTTTCTGGAGAGCGTGGAAAAAGTCTTTGCTTATGCCACGGACCTGGGGGCATTTGTCGGGTGCCATACCTCTGCCGATACGGACAACAAAGTCTTCACTCAAGTGGAAGCCATGTTGAGCGCGACCGGTCCGCAGCGAAACCAGATTTTTTCCAATCTGGAACTGGCGTTGCGGATGCTCTCCAATGAGCAGTTGCAGGCATTTGCCGCAGCGGATCCGCGATTGCGGAATGTTCAGTTTTTTCTGGAAGATTCGCGGGCCAATGCTCAGTTCCGGCTTCCCAAGGACCTGGAAATGCTGGCCGCGGAACTGAGCGTGGATGGAATCCACGCCTGGGGACGGCTCTACGATCGGATCTCCGGCGATCTTCGGGTTGAGTTGATGGAAAAGGGGGAGGTCGTCCGCAAGTCGCCCGGGCAGGTTCGTCTGGACTTGCTGGATCGTTCGGTCCGGCAGAATAATTTCTTCGCGACAGAAAAAGCGTGGAGCAAGGTGGCGGATAGCTGTGCCGACTGCCTGAATCATATCGCGGGGACCCGGTTGGTTCGCTATCAGCGGCTGGGAACTCAGGACCATCTGGACGCTCCGCTACGGTATAACCGGATGCGCCGGGAAACGCTCGACACCATGTGGGAGGTCATTGCCCGGCGCAAGGGGACCTTGCTGAAGTATTTCGAGCGCAAGGCGCAATTGCTGGGGATCCCGAAAATGGCATGGTACGATCAACTGGCTCCCCTGCCACAGGCTTCGGCCAGTGGAGACAAGTTGAGCTGGGACCAGGCATGTGAGACCGTCATCCGCTCTTTCTCGGAATTCAGCGATGATCTGGGGGAATTCGCCCGCACCGCATTACAGAATCGTTGGGTCGAGGCGGAAGATCGTAGCGGCAAACGACAAGGCGGGTTCTGTACCGGCCTGCCGCTGAGCCAGCAGTCCCGGATCTTCATGACCTACAAGGAGAGTGCGGATGACATGTCCACGTTGGCGCATGAACTGGGTCATGCCTATCACTCACATGTTCTGCGTTCGCAGCCCTATCTCCTGCAGGATTACCCAATGAATCTGGCGGAAACCGCCTCCACGTTCGCGGAAGCGATTCTGGGTGAAAAACGGCTGGTGGCCGCCAGAACCACCGGGGAAAAACTGGGGATCCTGAATGGAATGCTCTCCGATTCCATGGCGTTTCTGATGAATATTCATGCCCGGTTTTTGTTTGAAAACCGGTTTTATCAGGCCCGTCCGCAGGCGGAACTGACTGCCGAACAACTGACGGACATCATGCTCGCTGCGCAAAAAGAAGCCTATTGTGATGCTTTCTCGGAGTGGTCCAGCGTGTTCTGGATCTCCAAGCTCCATTTTTATATTTCGAGTCTTCCGTTTTATAATTTTCCGTATACGTTCGGCTATTTGCTCTCTTTGGGGCTGTATTCCACCGCCGGGGATTTCGGGGCGGACTTCCCTCGAAAATACCGGGAACTGTTGATCGCGACTGGAAACTGCAATGCGGAAGAAGCTGTGCAGTCGACATTGGGATTCGATCTGACGCAGCCGGAATTCTGGAACCGCAGCATCGACGTGATCGATCAGCGTGTTGAGGAGTTCCTCCGCACCAGTGAAGAATTCATCCGTTCTTGAAAGCCGGTTGACGTCTTGATCCCCGGTGGTTTGTCCGGAAAGATCCCGCAATAAAGGGCTTGTTGTTGGAATCTTTCTGAAATCAATGTGTCAGTGATTGTGTGGCGTCATTGCGGCACTTCAAAGAGACTTCATCAAGACAAACCGCGGCGGACGGTTCTTCGGGAACCGTCCGCCGCGGTTGCGACGAACAAGCGAATTGTTTCCGGTGAATTCTTGTTACAGGCCGGGATGGGCGGTGATCAGCTGATCCACCGGTCTGTCTGTTGTCTGCAATGACTGAACCTGATTGATTTCGATGGCGGTTTCCATGGTTGCGGCACTGGCGGGCTCGCGGGGTGGATTGACAAGCGGATCAGAGACCCAGATCATATCTCGTCCCATTTTCTTGGCGGTATACAGCGCCATATCGGCGCGTTGTGTCAGGGAATCCGGCGTATCGTCGGCCGTGGCTTCCGTAACACCGCAACTGATCGTGATATTGAACTTGCGGTCTCGGAAATCGCAGCCGGTTTCCTTGATGGTCAACCGGCATGATTCCGCCAGACGGTCGGCATCCTGCAGGCGGCAGGTCGGCAGCAGGACGCTGAATTCTTCACCTCCATATCGGGCCACCAGTGCTTTCGTCCCGAAAAACTCCTGCATCTTTTTCGAGACTGTCCGCAGGACGGCATCCCCCGCCTGATGGCCGTGTTGATCGTTGAACGCTTTGAAATGATCAATATCGATCATAATCATTGAAATCGCGCCGCGGCGGTTGGCGGATTCCTGCAACAATGTGGTCAGCGTTCGGTCAAGGGCCTGCCGGTTCGCGAGTCCTGTCAGGCCGTCCGTCATGGCGGCGTGCATATATTCATTGAGAAGATCTTCCTGGATGCGGACATCCGCCTTGATGGTTTCTGCCAGACCAACCGCCGAGACCAGTCCAAGTAATCCGCTCAGCAGCCAGACGGCATGGAGATTTCCGCTCAATTCCGGCAGCCATCCAGCGACCAGCAGACAGGAACTGATCCATGCGCAAATCCCGACCAGAATGAATCTTGAATTCATCGCCCGCATTTGCATCTCGTGAGTGAATTTCGCGTTTTTCAAAGTCCCGCTCCTGAATGAGTCTCTCCTCATAACCTAGAATAAAAAAAACGAGAAGCGTGAAATTCCTCAAAATTCTATAGATTTTCTTCAGTTCCCTGGAAACAAAATTCTATTCCCCTGAAAACTCGCTGAGTATCCGGCGTAATCGGCAGGACTGTTTCGATCAGTTCGCTTCGGTTCTGACCAGAGTATTCCTCCTCCCGATTTCCATCCTCTTCCCACATGCAGTGCTCCTCAGAGCTGCCAGGCTGTGGCACGAACATTGCTTCGAGACGCTTCGCCTCACACTTCCTCTGCTGGTGCGGAAAAATTTGACCATCGCATCCGTTCTGGAGTGACCTCGTTTCCTCCCTTTCAAAATGCTTTCTCCCCGTCTCGAATTCCGTTTGGGATTACTGATAATGAAGAGCTTCATCGCTGCAATCATGACTGGATTTCTGCTGTTTTGTAGCGTCAATGCCTCGGCGGATGATTCCCCGAACCGTCAGCCGCTCCTATCCGAACCGGCGCTGGTGCCGTCGGAAGCCACTCTCCCCAAAGCTGCGGCTGCTGCGGAAGAGGAGCCTTCCGTCGTTCCTGTGGACTCGGGAAAAATTGCCTGGATGCTTACTTCGTGTGCATTCGTGCTGATGATGACAGCACCCGGCCTGGCCATGTTTTATGGGGGACTGGTGCGAAAGAAAAATATCCTGAGCGTAATGATGCAGTGCGTATTCCTGATGGGGTTGATGACGATTGTCTGGGGAATTGTGGGATATAGCTGGGCTTTTGGGGGCACGAATCCTTATGTGGGAAACCTGGACCATTTCCTGCTGAAAGATGTCATTTCGAATAATGACGGTCGGACTCTGGAAATGGCCACCAATGAGATGATTTTCTGTCTGTTTCAAGGGATGTTCTTCATTATTGCTCCGGCGCTGATTTGCGGGGCTTTTGCGGAACGAATGAAGTTCAGCACAATGGCCGTCTTCAGTGTTCTCTGGGGACTTCTGGTGTATTGTCCGATTGCACACTGGGTCTGGTCGGGGGAAGGCTGGCTGAGCCTGACTCGTCAGGAGCCGATGTTTCCCGGACTTGATTTCGCCGGGGGAACGGTGGTCCATATCAGTTCCGGCGTTTCCGCCCTGCTGTGTGCTTTAATTATTGGAAAACGTCACGGTTTCGGTCGTGAGCCAATGCCTCCTCATAATCTGACATTTACCTGTGTTGGAGCAGGTCTGCTCTGGGTTGGCTGGTTCGGCTTCAACGGCGGCAGTGCCCTGGCGGCTGATAAAATGGCGGTGAATGCGTTTGTCGCCACTCATTTTGCCGCCGCGGCGGGAGTTGTGGCCTGGTCCATTGCGGAATGGATCGGGCATGGAAGTCCAACCACACTCGGGGCCTGTTCCGGCGCGGTGGCGGGACTGGTCTGTATCACTCCGGCTGCGGGAGCTGTGAACCCTATCCAGGGATTATTGCTGGGACTGGCCGCCGGCGTGATCTGTTACCTGGCGTGCACCCGGGTGAAAAATGCGTTTGGTTATGACGACTCGCTGGACGCATTCGGCGTCCATGGGGTGGGTGGGGCTTTGGGAGCCATTCTGACCGGCGTTTTCGCCACCAAAAGTGTCGGAGGAGTCAGCGGTCTGATCGAAGGTAATCCGCAACAACTGATCAATCAATTGGTCGGCGTGGGAGCCTCTGTCCTTCTGGCCCTGGTAGGAACGTTCCTCATTCTTCGGGTGCTGGACGCCACGATGGGGTTGCGGGTCACTTCCGATGAAGAATTGTCCGGTCTGGATTTGAGCCAGCACGGAGAAGAAGGATATATCTTTTTGTAATTCAATGTGTTGCGAATGTATTTTAATTCTTCGGATCGCCTGAAAAATGATGACAACTCTATAAATTCTGCTCGCGAAACGCTGGAAACTATCCGATATGTCACCTGAATGGGGGAATTGCGAATTTCTTCGAAGCTGCTGCCGGAGAACAATCTGGCACCGCCAGAGTCCAAAGAGGCGCCGAGATCAAGCTGCGATCCTGGCATCTGCGCCTGAATAACAAATCACTTCATAATGCCGCTCGGGCATTGTGACAAAGAGCATTCTGTTGAATGCCTTGAAATAAGTTGCTGTTGTCAGCAACAGGCCGATCCGCGGCAATCGTTTCTGCGAACTGGTCGCAGTCGAGAATTCCGTGGAGAGTCTTTTCTTTTGATAGCCATAACCTTGGGTGATTGCCATGAATGGACTCTCCAGACTCTTCGCGTCGAAGAACAGCCCCTCTCGATTTTATCGTGAGGATTGGCCCTGTTTGTCTGAGGATGCCGGTACTTTCGAGAGAATGAACTGGACCATCCTTCTTCGCCGCTGCGCTGCGGTCACGGTGGCTTCATTGTGTATTTCGGGGATGGCACCAGCGGAAGAGACAACTCTTCCACCGCCGATTTCCGTGGAAAGTGACGTGGACAAGGCATTCGACGGGAAAACAGAACAGCCCGCTCCCAGCATTGCCGAATTCAACCTGCCGGAGACGGCATCCGATTCGTCCGCGACCTATCTGTTCGGCCCTGATAAAGCTTTTGACCTGGGGGACTCGCTCTCGCTTTCCGATTCCGGCTGGGACATTGGAGGTTGGAGCAGCTGGGGATTCAGCACTCGCAATGATGGGGTCTTTGCGACCTACCCCGGCCATTTTCAGAATAACCAGACGAATCTCTTCGTCGAAAAAATTGCTGATGGCAGCAATGGCCTGGGGATCGGCGGTCGGATCGATGTGATGTACGGGACCGATGGTTCCAATACCCAGTCATTTGGAAATCATCCTGGTAAATTTGATTATCATAATAACTTCGGAGTCTACGACTGGGCCATTCCCCAGCTCTATGCGGAATTCGCCTGGGACAAACTTTCGGTGAAAGTGGGCCACTTCTACACTCTGCTGGGATATCAGGTTGTTCCAGCGACGGGGAATTTCTTTTACAGCATTCCCTATACATTTAATTTTGGTGAGGCATTCACGCATACCGGCGTGCTGTCGACATATACCATGAACGACCGGGTGAAGTTCTATGGAGGATATACGCTGGGATGGGATACGGGCTTCGATCAATATCGGCAGGGAAGCAGCTTTCTCGGTGGCGCCAGCATCGGCATCACGGATGATATCACCGCGACTTATATTTTAACTGCCGGAAACCTGGGATGGATTGGAAAAGGTTATACTCATAGCATTGTCGTGGACTATGTCATTAATGACAAATGGGAATATGTCATTCAAAGCGATCTCGACAGCACTCGAGATTCTCCGATCGGATCGGTCCCGATGGCGATGTCCCATTACAGTGCGATTGGCGTGAATCAATATCTCTTTTATACGGTGAACGACATATTAAAATCGGGGCTCCGCGTTGAGTGGTGGAAGGCGAACGGGACCTCTCTTCAGGAACTGGCCTATGGACTCAATATTCGCCCGACGGCGAATCTCGTTCTGCGTCCGGAAGTCAGATATAACTGGAGCAACGGGATCCCCGGCTTTTTACCCGTCTCTGGTCCGAATGCGACTTCCGCGGGAGATTACACAAACAATTTCCTGTTCATGATGGACGCCGTCGTCACGTTCTGACAGCCTGTTGAAAAACAATCACATCTCAGCCAGACAGAAATGCCTGGTCCACTTTTCTCAACAAGTCAGCAGTGTCCGGGCGTTTTTCAACAGGCAGCTAGGAGTCTGTCTACGACAGAGTGATTCAAGGTAGACAAAATGGACGGACCAGCGATCGCGGTGGTCGTGGGTTAAAGTGGTGGTTTCACAACTTCAGAGCCATTCACGCGAGGCTGGTCCGATGCAATCTGTCATTGATACACATCTCCAAAT
>Ga0182738_1000635_pt1 | contig 46805 bp, 35 predicted proteins | sample eDN5th30CBELigMG_FD_128876 | JGI IMG/M metagenome (GOLD analysis project Ga0182738, IMG submission 128876) | Enriched Miracle-Growth compost microbial communities from Emeryville, California, USA - eDNA 5th pass 30_C BE-Lig MG (version 2)... ... | reverse complement strand
AGTATTTATAATATTCAAAGAAAAAAAAAAAAAAACCCCAAAACATTGTTTTCAATAGAAACCAAGAGTTTTCGAGGATTTTGGTCTGGAAAAAATTTCTTTTGGTTGAACATGTGAAGAAAGATCTTTTTTGTCAGCGGGATGGGATTGTTGTTGAAAGGTAACTGTCAACTTATATATATGTGCAGCTTTTGTATGGACTACTGACTCATTATAAAAGTTGCATGCACGCAGTATATAATAAAGCTTAAGCAAATTTGACTCATCAAAATCTATTCATAAACATGCTTTATTTTGAGCAGACTTAGTTGTTAATTAATCTTTCTTGTGCTTTTTCAAGGTTGATTGGATTAGGTCTTCCACAACTTTGAGTTGAGCTCTGATTTGTGGGCCAAAGAACAAAATGACATAAGGGTAAGTGAAATATCCGTTTCCAGCTAATGCAAAATCAGGAATTTAATTTCAAATTGTATTCTATACCAAGCCAAACAAATCCGAAATCTCCCAAATGCCAGGCAGCATTGGAGCAGACAAAGAGGATGGCAAAAATCTAGTTGTAACTTGAGATAATTGCTAATTTAAATGAGTTACTTTTCCAGTAAAAGCGGGATCTGTGAGTAATGCGGCCTTTCGGAGAGTTTGTAAGCCGTTGTTGAGCTCGACATACAAATTTTCATAGTATCTCTTCAATTTTTCATTTCCCAATAATTGCCCTCCTTGAAGGAATCCACTATTAATTTTTAGAATTCTTTTTCAAAGACACATGTCAATTACGTGCTGCCTTCTTTGCCCATCAAAGATTGAACTTTAACATAAATGGTGGTGCCAAGGAGAGCCAAGATGATGGCGATAAAAATTGAACTGAGGAGAGTGACTCCGCTTATTTTAGCAAAGATAAAGAGCGAGTTGAAAATTGCCAATCTAATGCCAGATCTGATTATTTTCTCTCTATTCTTTTGAAAAATGTCTTTACATGTTTAGTGGATATCGCACCAACAAACATACCATTCATTTGTAAAAATTCTGAAGTGGAGTGAATAATAGATAAACTTGGAGGGATTAAAATAAAATAATTTTATTAATTCAATTCATTGAAGTGTTTTTATGCTTTTTTTCTTTCAAAAACACTTGTTCATATTTCAAAGTTTGATTTTGGAGAAAATTTTTTGAAATAGAGGAAAGGGGTTCTCAGAACTCAAAAAGTCTTTTCCGCTCTATTCCAAGTTATTAATAAATTAGTATGCATTTATTTCGTTTGTCTGTCAACTAAATTCTGAATTAACAGGGCAAATTTAAGTTGAATTGACAATTTAAATAGATAAATTCAAATATTGTGTTATTGTTAGATTCAAAAATGAACTCGAGCTCCTTTAATTCAGGTTTACAAAACAATTATGCAAACAAGCAAGTCTCCATGAATCCAGAACTCGAAGAAGCCAGAGAAACTTTGGACAGTAATCCTTGAATAGTTTTTTCATCTCATCATCACCACCTTTTTAGTATTGTTCGAGATTTCCCAAATTCTCAATTGCGGGCTCGACAAACAAACTCTTTCACTCCTGACAAGTCTCTGTGAAAATGGAGTGAATCCTCAAGCTCTTGCTGAAGTCGTCAAAGAATTACAAAGAGAAGCCATGTCCTTAAATGTTTGTCACTCTTGAGATTCCTTTCTTCTTATCATTAATTCTAGATTGCAAATAACTAAGAATGAGTTCAAGGAGACATGGATAGGGAAATAAAATTCTAGGTTGAGCTATTGATTACTTTTTTATATGAGATATTTGTATTATTATTTATGATTTTACTATTGGTACTGTTTGTGTGCTTGAAAAGACATGGCAAATATTAAATTGAGTTTTCTTTTAGAAGGAGTTTGTTTCAATTTAAAGAAACTTCAAAAATCTTGATGAATAATTTTTTTCTCCTACACAAATAAAAGATTGCATATATTTTCAATCATATAAACTTATTATTAAACAACAACGCAAACAAAAGTTCGTTTAGATGAGTTCAGCGACGTTCATTGGCATTTCGTCGATTTGAGTACTATAATATTGTTCAATATCTCTCAAAATTCTGACGTCTTCGTTTTTAACAAAGTTGATGGCAACACCCTTTCTGCCGAATCTTCCGGATCTACCGATTCTGTGAATGTAGAGTTCTCTGTTGTTGGGCAAATCGTAGTTGATAACCAAACTCACTTGTTGGACATCCAAACCTCTACCCCAGATATCAGTGGCAATAAGGACTCTTGCGTCTCCGGATCTGAATTGACTCATAATGGCATCTCTTTCCTTTTGCTTCATCTCACCGTGCATTGAGACGACAGTAAAGTTGGCGTCTCTCATCTTTTGAGTCAACCATTCGACCTTCTTGCGAGTGTTACAGAAGATGACGGCTTGAGTGATGGTAAGAGTATCATACAAATCGCAGAGAGTGTCGAATTTCCATTCCTCCTTTTCGACAGCAACGAAGAATTGCTTGATACCTTCGAGGGTAAGTTCATCTCTCTTGACCAAAATTTTGATGGGGTCGTTCATGAACTTGGTGGTCATTTCAAGGATTTCTTGGGGAAGGGTGGCAGAAACGACAACACATTGGGTAGCGTAGGGCAAGTACCTGTAAATATCGTAAATTTGCTCTCTGAAACCACGGTTCAACATTTCATCAGCTTCATCCAAAATCATCATCTTGATACTTCTGGTTCTCAAGTGTCTTTCTTGAATCATGTGGAAGACTCTTCCTGGAGTTCCGGAAACGAGATGAACACCGTGCTCGAGTCTTCTCTCATCTTCTTGAATACTATTACCGCCAATACAAGCGTGGACCTGGACGTTCATGTAAGTTCCCAATGCGAGGGCGACCTTTTGACTTTGTTCGGCCAATTCTCTGGTCGGTGACAAAATCAAAACTTGAGGCTCTCTCACGCTCATATCAGCCACTTGAAGAGCTCCCAAAGTGAACACGGCAGTTTTACCAGTACCGGACTGACTTTGAACGATGACGTCTCTGCCCTTAATGATTGGAACGATGGCTCTCTGTTGGACAGCAGAAGGTTTATCGAAACCATAGTGATAGATACCTCTCAAAAGTTCTTCCTTAAGCTTCATAGAGTCAAATCCAGGGAAAATTTCAATCTCCTCTGAAGTATCGATCACGTAGTTAGTGTCGTCAGTAAGTCCTCCAGCTGGATGAGATTTTTGTTCCATTTCAGATAATTTTATATTTATAATCAGACAATTTAGATTTCGAATTTAACTCAATTAAAGCACACTGAGAAATCTTTTGCTTCCCCAATCTTTGAATTATTGGTAACACATTTCTTTTCTAGAAAGTTTTTTTTCACACAACAGTCAATAATAAACTCAACCAAATGAAATTTGGAAATTTCTTTCCACAGTGTTTACAACTTTTCTTGTTTTTGTTGTTTGCGAGGTGATTTTTTCAGGGGAAAGAGGAGGGGAAAAATTGTCAATCACAATTTAACGATCCTCTGATGAAATATAAATTATCTCATCTCATTTCAATTTTTGGTTTCTGGAAAATATGTATGATTTTTTTGTCTTTTCTTTTAGAAAAATTTTTCTTGAGATCAACAAGAAAAATTCAAAATAAAATTAGGTTCTAATATTCTCTCTCTATCATTTTTTAAATAATAAAATCTTTTCTCAAGATCAAACAATGCATCAACTCTGGAGATGGACTGGATTGTTTTTAAAAGTCAAAATCAGAAAATTGAAGAGGTTTGAGGATTTTAAACTTTCAAAATTCTGGTAATTTTCACAAAATAAAACTGACAAGGAAGAGATTTTTTTTTTTTTGCAAGATATCCATTTCTGGGAAATTATTCTGACTGACTTGAAAAGGACTCAAAAAGTCCTTTCTTGATTCTCATTTCAAAAAATATTGAAACACATAAATCATCATCTTCGTAGAAAAACTTTCTATTTTGACTTTGAAAATTTTTCAAATACAAAATTCTCTTTTCCTTCGTCTCTTTTTGATCAGAAATCATAAAAAAATTAAAGCCGAAATCTTTCTTTGAAAAATCAAGAGAATTCGCAAGTTTAAGTCTTCTAATTTTAGTAAATACAAATCCTCAATCTTACGCCAAGAGGAAAATAAAAAAAAAATATTTTGTTGTTGTTGATGCAAAGCCAATCTCCATCTCTCAGGTCCTTTGGATTTCAGAGGGCGGGATTTTCTATCTCGAAATCCAAAACATTATTTTGCCAAACAAACAAATTTCTATTATGATTATTATTATTAAACAAAGCTAATAAAATCGACTCAAAAATGACTAGCAATAAAAATGTCAGCTCTCTTGAGATAAATCAGTAGATGCCCTCCTTTCGAAAAAAATTGTTAATCCTCTTCATTCTAGCGTGTTGCAAGATATCTTTGCTGATAAAAATACTTTTGATTCAAAGTTTCTCAAGTACGAGAGAGTGAAGGAAGACATTGAAAATGAAGAAAGAAATCATATTTATAATCACTACAAAACTTTCATTCGGATTACTGAAGAACTCAAGAATGTCCAAGGATCTGTCGAAAAGATGAAACAATTCTTCTTTGAATATGAACCACTCTTGAATTCTCTGCGAGAAACTCTGAAGGATGAAGAACTTGCAAAACAAGCCTCCAAAAGATCAAACACCATTAATCGCCAAATCTTTGATCTCAACATCGAAAATGAAGAGGATGATCTCGATTCTAACGAAGTTTTGGAAGATATTCAGAGAGGGGCAAATGAAAAATCATCATTGAATGCAAGAAATAGATGTAAGTTTTTGTCTTTTGATGAAAATGCTAATTTTATAGATGATCTAACTGATCGACTGAACGAAGTCATTGATAAATTTGACTTGTCAATCTACGAAAAGAATTATACCGAAAGCATAAAAATATACAGATTATTCAAAGAAATGAAGAAGTCCAGAAAATACTCGGAAATCATTATGGGATATGAAATCAGAAAGAATATTGACTTGCACTACAACCGTCTTGTTGAATCCCTCATCTCCGATATCTTTGTAGGCGAAGTTAGATTACTTTGGTTTAATCAAAGAATAGAGTGAAACGACTAAAAACTTTAAAGAAATTATCAAGTTTCTCATTGAAATTGGTCAACTCCACAAAGCCAAGCTTGCAGTATTGAGTATAAGATCCAAAGATCTCCAAGTAAATGACACTCTCTTTCGTAAAACTAAATCTCTCTCAAGCAAAAAATAAAAGCTTTGATTGATGATAATAAGGAGCGTGATGACATCTTTTTTGAGACTGTGACAAAAGAATTTTTCGATGAAACTTTGAGTTGCTTGAAGTTTTTACAAGAAACTTTCAAAGATCCTGCTCAAGGAAACAGTTGCATGTCTTCGTTTAGCACTTGGGTGAATAGCGAAATCCAGAATTTCTATGCCATGATTGCCCCTTACCTTTATGAAACAGATGATCTTCCGCTTGCAAGTTGTTTTTGAGTTCTTCGAATCCCTTAATTTCTTCTAGTTTACTTTTTGAAAAAAATTTGTATGATTTTTATGGAAAAACAAAACGAAGGAATCAGTTTATCTACAGAATTCCAAAAACTTGCTTTCCAAGATATTCAAGTATGTCTATCTCATCTTTGTGAAGGCTCAACCATTTCTAGGACTCACTTGATGAAGTTGCTAAAAGTTTGATTTTTAACTTAAAGACTTCAGTTGCTGGTGAAGATTACAATCTTTATTCCTTCTTTGGGATTATCAATGTGCTTGAATATGATATTGAAATTATTGAAACTGCAAGCTTAATTGATATTGACAAGAAAAACAATCCTCGCTTTTCCATTGGTGCTAGAGACTCCTTGGGTGGAAACGAAAGTGCAAATACAACCGATATTGATAAAACCTTTTTTGACAACGTAAATGAAGCTTATATCGACAGAAATGTGGCAGATCTTCTTTTGCAAACAGGCTTATACTTGAAGTTAACTCGCTCCATGAACTACTTCTGGAATTCTTTCTTCTTCTTAATAGGTTTGGTGTGGTTTGAATTCAAAGAGCTCATCTATTTTAGATCTTGCTTATGATGTTAAAGATACAGACAATATTCCATTGATCTCAAGTCAGTTCTTCTCCTTAATTCAATTCAAGCTTGAAAGCTTATATGAAAGCCTCTTCAAAGCATACTTTGAAGTATTTCTTCAAAATCATAGATAGGATCTCTAATATTTTCTCTCAAGATCTTGGATGAAAAAGTGTCAAAGACTGAAAATCAAGCTTTAAGCTACCTCACAAGTCTTTACTACTCAAAACTCCTTGCAGATAATTTGGATAAAATCTTGCTTTTCAAGTTCCCAAAACTCTATAAAAAGAATCCAAGGTGAGAGTTCAAATGCAACTGGTAACAATAAGTACTATCTCTAGCTGGCAGACGTTAGCATCGAACTTTGCAAAGAAATATGAAGAATCAATTGCTTTATATACCAAGATGATGATATTAGATAAAGTTTCTCCAGCTATTGTCAAAAACGCCCAAATTTATACGAAAAAGGTATCTTTTAAATTTTGAATTCCTCCCCCAACAACAAATATCATAGGAAGCTAAGATCGTTGTGGAGAGACCGACTGCACCTTTCCTTGAGCTTGCCAAGAGTTTTGAGCAAGCAAATGCAGATTTCGACTTTTTGATCGGACCAAAGCAGAAAGAAAGAGTTTTGTATCACATGTTCTACAGTTGCTTCTTGTGCATTGATTACACCGTCTTGTGCTTGGAAACCCCTCCACGAGATGAGAAAGATCAGAAGCAAGCTCAATTGTTTGATAAAGCTATTTTGGAGAGATTCAAGATTGACTATGATTCAATCCAAATGTTGATGTTCAGAAATTCATTCAAATTGACTGACTGTTCTTCTTCTGGACTGTACCAATTTATTTATGACGTCAACTTCCTCAGCTTGCTTTATCAAAAACTCTGCCAAGCCAGTTCGCCAGAAAATAATTCTCCTACTTTGCCTATCAAATCAGACAGCTTGCTGGAAAGATTAGTCAATTTCTTTGCAAAAGAAAAGAAGATCAAAGTGGAAAGTATCAGATTTAAACTCGAAATTTTCCAAAAAGCTCTTGATGAATTTTTTGAAAAAGAATATAAAGAACAAAATGCTATCGTTGATAAATAACTGTTTGATTTTATTCTGTTTTTAAAGTACTATCTATTCGCTGGAGCAATAAAATAAACCTAATAATTTGTATATTTTACATTTCAAAGGCTATAAAATAAAAAATGCATCACATCACGTCAGATCCCATCTTATTAAATCTTCTTTTTAACTTTAGATTTAGTGAGTTTTTTCTTTGCAATCGAATCATCACTTCCAAGAGATTTACCTCCAGTTTCATATCTCTTGAGTTCTTCAATTTCTTGTTGAAGATTTTCAATCAACTTCTTTTGCTGGTTTCGGATATATTCACTCTTTTCAAAAGATTCCATCAATTTATTGTAGTCGACATCAATCTTGGCAAATCTTTCTAATTCAATTTGCATCTTCTTCATTTTCGTGTTCATCTTTTCGAGTTGGACAGCCATTTCTTGATTCTTCGCTCGTTCAGTTTGTAATGCTGATCTTTCTTCATCTCTTTTCTTTTTCAGTTCCATAACTCTCTTGTTTAAAACAATGATTTCCTGATAGTTGCCTTTCTCTTGAGGAGAAGTATCAACGTTGCTTCGCTTGGTTGACGGTGATTTTTGGTGCATACTTCCGCTTCTTCCACGAGAGACTGACCTTCTTTTAATCATGGATTTTGATTGATCCAATTGACTCTGAGCCTCTTTTATGCTGTTCTCCAAAATAGTTTTGTCCATTCTGCTCTTTTTACCAGAAGACTGGAGAATTGACTTTCTGCTCTTTTCTGTTTTTCTTTTTTGGATGGGTGAGTTTGCGTCTGATGAGGAATCAGAAACGTCTTTAAAGACAGAACTATCCCTCAAACTGTCTCCAAAATGTTTTTTCGAGCCACTCAAAGGAGACTTGTTGCTATTGTATTTATTCTGAAGAGGGGAATAATCGAGCAAGTCATTTGAGTAATTTTTATGGGATTTAGTATTTCGCCCTTGGAGGCTGGAACTATACTCTGCTTCGTTTGGTGGAGAAGTACTGTTGTTGAGATTGCCAAGCTTTTTCTCAAGATTGACGATTTTTGATTGCAATTCAATCAAATCATCTTGCATGCGAGCACTTTGTCCATATGACTCCACCTTTTCATTTTTACTCCTTTGGAAGCTTCCTTGATTTGTAATATCGCGAGGCTCTTTGAAATTGCTCTCATAATTCTTTTCATAATACGAATTGGAGTTTGAGCCAAAATCCTTTGTCGTTAATCCTCTTGGCTTTTGAAAATCATAATTTTCTTTCTCAGACACTGTATTGGTTGCGTAATCCTCCACAGTCAGGAGGCTAAGTTCCTTATCCAACACCGAGTTTATTAAACTCAGTTGGTCCTTTGAAAGATTTGAATTCATTGAGATATAATATTCAAATTTATTGTTAGTTTCTGGATTTAACTGCCAACTAATAACATAAAAGTTTGAATATTTTCAGATTGAGAGAAAGGGAGGGAGTAAAAGTTATGTGAATTTAGAGAATGTGACAACAATAAAAATGGGAATGAAACAATAATACAAATAAATTTAGAGGAACTCATTTATTGATAATCATTGTCCTCAGTGAGTGGCAACACTTTTACGGCTCTAAAAGCCATTGGAAGATCAAGTTCTTTTCTATATGGATAGGTCATTTTTCTAATCTTTGTATCAAGGAAATCTCGAAGTATAGCAATCACCTAATATTGGGAAAATTGAGTTTTTTAAATAGAAAAGGTTATGAGTTACTTGTGGAATTCCTGAAAGATCAAATTGTGATTTTCCGATTTTTGGTTCAATATTCAGATCAATCGAAGGTTCACCAACAAAAGAAAACCAGCTTGTTCCATATTCGGTTGGAACCCAACAAATTCTAATTTTTCCTGTCAGCGACTTTATCACAATTTTCGCATCAATAAACAATGGTTTATCCTGTTTAGGGGTAAGCAAGATCTGATTTAATTCAAAAATTTACTTTATTGAGCATGTTTAGAATGGGCTGAGATTCAAATTGGACTTGAATATCAAAAGACACGCTGCTCTGCAGAACCAGCTCAAAATCACATAAAAATTCGATACTATCAGATGGAAGGAATGTAATGCTCCGAACATCTGGAGATTTATCACCAAGCTATGGGGGATAATGATATTCTTTAAACACTCCAAAATCGCTTACGATGAAATCCAAAACTTTGATTTGACGAATAAGTTTGGCTTTCTTTTTGTTAAATGCTGTGTACAAGATCTTCATAATTTTTTCCTAAATCATTCTTGGTAAAAAGATTTTCATCATCAGTACCTTGAAATACGCAGATCTCGACCATTCTAAAAAGAATACTTTCAACATTCTGTTGATCCAAACCAACTCTCCTGCTTTACTGTGGATCTCTTGTAGCATTGATGGCGAATCCTCTTCTTCTTGGCCATTATTGATTTTTGGAGTTTCTAAATCGATGTCTGGGACTTTTTCAATTTTAATTGGAGTTATCAAAGAATCTCTTCTATAATCCACAAGTTGTTTTGCTTCTGCTTCTTGATGTTCTGCTTGCTCTTCATTTTCATCATCACTCAGATTATAAATTTCTTGTAAATGGCTTTCAAGATTTTCTGTGAAATGACTAATTTTATCAACTACAAGATAGAATTAATATTCAGTCTCTAAAGAACCAATTCCTCACTTTCTTTGACGAGAGCAAAAAGCAATTCTTTTTGATGAGTGTAACATTGAAGATATGACATGATGAGATCTTTTTTCAATGTAGCTGCTTCTTTTTGGAAACTCTTGGTTGCATTTTTAATTTGTGTCAATCCAATTTTAAAATCGTTCTATATGAATAAGTTTCTCTTCTCACACTCCCAAATATTACTCTCAAGTATTCTTTTTCACAACCGATGAGATCTTCATCTCGATTATAGATACGAGACATGGTTTCAGATCCAAAAATTCGATCGATAGTGCTAATTCGTGGTCGACCGCCTTGTGTTGGAGGCTCTGGATTGGATTTATTGAACCATTGTTTCACGATATGAGCAAAGGATTTGGCTGCCACTTCCCTTTCTAGATCTTTGGCAAAGTTTGAGGCCCTTCTCACTGCATTGGTCACAATAATTTCACTGTTTTTAAACTCTTTTTTGAAGTTTCTGATATTCTCCGCGTACATTCGATCTATGCCCAGTACTTTCTATTCAAAAAGTTTTTTTAGAACACCCAAAGAGAATAATTCTTACTTCATGAAGCTGAATACTGAAGTTTGAAACGAGTTTAAAGTTTTCTTGAACGATGGTCCAATACATGGTAAAGTTGGGGATTTCAATGTTGAGAGAACTGTAGGAAATGATCTTGGTTTTTTCTTTAACGTATTCGTCAAGATATTCGGAAAGATGACTTAAAATGTTGAGAATTTCTTTGCTCTTTTTGAGTTCCTCGTTATATTTGGTGGTTTCTTTCTCATAAATTTGATTATACTCTTTTATCATAGCCTTGAATTCTTTAAACATAATTTCAAGCTCAGCTGCTGTTATTTTATTTGGATCTGAGCTTGGAAGAGACATTCGATTCTCTCTTACTGGAAAATCCTCACTTTCTCTTCGGTTCCTTGGAGAAAACATCTTCTGGTGGATACTTCCTCTTTGATAAATTTTAGAAACAGCGTCATTTTTCTCATCCAAAAGTGAATCATCTCTGTCCTCAGCATCATCAAGATTTTGGAATGAGCAGTATAAATCTTCTGTATTCCCAAACAATTTCTCAAGGACTGTTTCGCAATCCACAGAACTTTCTTCCAACACCGAGATAACGCCCCTCAGCACATTTTGGCAAACTGACGCTTGGCGAAGCTTCCAGTCCTTGATGAAATTTCTCAGTTTATCATTCTCAAAATAGACTTTCTTGATCATATCTTTGAGACTATCAGTTGTTTTGACCATTTTGTTCTTCATTGAATCGAGCTGCGACTTGAGCAGCCTTGCTTTCATTTCATGTCGAAGAACAACTTCATCAGATTCCTTTTTCTTGTATGTGGCTTGATATTCTGCGAGTGCAATGTCCAATGCTTTATATAAAGTCTCATATTCACTTTTTATTTTAAAGTAAGCCAAATATGCATCTTCATAATCTTTGGCTATCTGCTTCTTCTCTGCTTTAATCTCAGCATATTTCTCATTATACTCTAAACTCATCATATCAATCGTCGCAACTGATACCTATGAGGAGAGTTAGTTTTGTTCAATACAATAAATTACTCTTGAAACGAAAGCTGAGCAGTTAAAGTGTATTTTTCCGATTAAACTCAAGGATTCTTTGAGAGTCTTCCAGTCAGGAAGGATTAGCATTCTTTTGTATTGGATGTGGTCTCCAAATTTCCTTTTTAGGAAAGTCAAATCTTCTTGATTGAGAGATCCTATTTCACAGATGCTTGTTGTTTTATCATCTCTTTCCAGGTAGTTCTCCTCAAGGGCTTTAAACATGCCCTCTTGCTTACCATTCATACCGTACAAATTCTTTCCGTAAACTTTCTCAGAAACTGAAAGACACTCCAGAACTTTTAAATAATCGCTCACTTGACCATTAAAACTCTTATGACCAACTTTGATGATCGTTGCTCTCTCTTCAAGGTTGGTCTTGGATGGGCTTTGCTGTTGTTGTCTCAATCTTTGTTTTTCTTCTGATCTTTCCTTCATCTTCAGAAGCTCATTTATAGGCTTGTGGGAGAAGGTTGGTCGAAACTCTGAAATATTGGGATCGATCGATTGTACAAATGACCCGCTTTTGGCATACGAATTGGGAGGAAAGGTTGACTGAATTTCATCTTTGGGATTATAGTCTGAAAAAGTCACCAGTGGCTTGGACTTGCTATTCTGATAATACTTTTTCTTTGTAATCTTTCTTTGGACATCGCGGTAATTTACGCCCACTTCATTCCCAAAGATCCTCCTGAGTTCCAGTGTTGCTAAAACGTTTGAACAAAACAAAACAAAAACAAGTACCAAGACTCAAGTTGATTTTCTGTCCAGATTCCTTGAGAATTTTTGAAGCCAGATACTTCCACATCATGAAGGCCTCAGCGAAAAGAGTAGATATTATTCCCGCAAAGAAGGCTGTGTACGTTGCACGAGAGTAAAAACTCCATGAATACAGAAAGGCTATTGCTAGGTATTTCCAGAATGAATCCGGCAAAGATGACTTGGATTGCTCAATCTTATTCATATAACGCCCTGACTTGCTTGATTGTTTGTTTGTTAAATTTTGTAAAGCTTTCCAAATTAAAAGTAAAAGACAAAAAGTTTTGATCTTTCTCTGAAGTGTATATTTTCAATTGTTTCTTTCCCCTCTCCGTGAATGGAAAAAACATTTCTTGGAAGGAGGTTGCATTTCTTGCTTTAGCTTCTTGATCCTACTTGTGATGAGACTAAGATGCTTTTCTTGTTTTCAAAAGTATCAAAAGCTCCATCGATACTTTCAATCCTCATACACACAAAAAGATATCCTCTAAATATTCGTTCTTTTTGAATTGAAAAAAACCTAATTTATAATTCCTTAATTCTCTAATCAAATAATGATGTAATCATATCAGGATATGTTTATTGCAAAATCAAAGAATCAGAAAATTATTTATCCCTTCTATGATGAGAGTTGGAGAATATGAATTTTTTTTTTTCTGTTGATCTTCAATCCCCCCCTGGATAAAAAGCTTTCGAAAAATTTTTTTTTCCAAAAAAGCTCATTTTTGAAAGTTGTGATCCCTGGAACAAAACACAAAATATTGCAGCTTTCCCCCTTGCATTTATTTTTTCTCAAAAGAGAAATGATGTCACATCATGCACAGGAACTCAACGTGATTTACGAAACCTGCAGAAAATTGGTTTTCAACCGAAAGACCGAACAATTTTATTTTGGAAAAATTATTAAAAATTCACGACAAAAAAAAATGTCATGGTCTTTCTGAAATTTTATCTAAATTCAAGGGACTTTTTTTAGATTTTGGAAAATCACTAATCATGCAAGCTCCTCTTTATCTCTCAAATAAAAAGATGTAAAATTTCTTGATCGATCATCATCAGACCTTTTGATAAAGTTAAAACTCTATCTAAGGATAGAAGAAGACGTTGAGAAAATATCGCAGAAGCGTTGAGTTTGTTAGGGTTTGGTTCCTGAATTACCCACTTTTTTCCCTGGTGAAGGACGATTTTCAAAATGGAGGCAAATTGGAAGAATACTTACGAAATTAGAGCCCCAATAAGTAACTGTTGAATTAATTAGTTAGGACTCGGCGCAATCTTTAAGAAATAAAAAAGTAAATATGCAAAATCAAAATAGCAAAGCTCAAGGGAATTCTTCAAGTCTTTCGATGAATGACTTTGAAATCGTAACCAAGCTAGGGAAAGGAAGCTTTGGTGTTGTCTATAAGGTTAAGAAGAGGTCTGATAAGACCATCTATGTCGTGAAACAAATCAATATATCGGGCATGAAATCGAAAATGAGGAGCATCGCATTAAATGAAGTCAAAATTCTCAAGTCACTTGGAAATCCTTATATTGTAAAATATTACGATTCGTTCATAGAAAGAGACCAGCTCAACATCGTTATGGAGTATTGCGAAGGAGGCGATCTGGCGCAATATATAAAAGGTCATACTGGAAGGCAGGTGCAAGAAGCCAAGATATGGAAATTCTTTATCCAAATATGCATTGGACTCGATTTTATTCACAACAAAAAAATCCTTCATCGTGATATCAAGTCCTTGAACATTTTCCTGACAAAAGATGGAGATATTCGTATTGGAGATCTTGGCGTTGCAAAGGTTTTGGCTGATTCTGTCAACTTTGCTCATACAATGGTGGGAACCCCTTACTACTTGTCTCCTGAAATGTGTGAAGAAAAACCATACAACGAAAAAAGTGATATTTGGGCCTTGGGATGTGTTTTATATGAACTATGCGTTCAGAAGCACCCTTTTCAAGCACATAGTCAAGGAACTTTGATCCTCAAGATTATAAAAGGGAAGTACAGTCCAATCTCAGGTTCCTATTCTCAAGAACTTGTTGAAATTGTCAACCTTTGCTTGAACAAAGACTATAAGAAAAGACCAACTGCAAGCGCTTTATTAAGCAAACCATGTATTCATTTTGAATTTCTCTTCTAAACTCTTTTGGACAGCTGTAATTGAAAAGGCAAAAAGTCTGGGTATATCTCTCCAAGTAGCGGAGGTGAAACCAAAAAAAGAGCCTGAACCCATCGTTTATCAAAAAGAAATTCCTGCAGGTACTTGATAATATTTTTGTTCAAACGCAACAGATTAGTTTCAAAAGACCTTGTGGTTCGTCCAGTGGTGATTGAAAATAAGATTGAGAAGAAGGTCGTCAAAAATAACAATAATGAAGGAAAAATTCACGTTTTTATGAAAAATGAGCTAAAAAAAGTTGAAAATGATAACAAACCTATCATCAACAACAACAAAGTTGATGTTCTTCCTAAAAACCCTGTCGCTGCAAATGTGAATCTTAAGCCAGTCGTAGTCGATACTTTTCCAACAAGTTTTCCTAAATTTTTTATTAGAAAGAGAGTGTTGGAGGCATTGAAATCGTTGCAAAAGCAATCAGTGATAAGAAGCCAATTGTTAATATTGTCGTTGGTGAAAAAATTGTCAATAAACCATTCCCAAAACCTGTGGACAGAGATGAGAGAAATCCTCAAAGAGTGAGAAAAGGAGCACCTGCAGACTTAGCAAGACAAGGCAAAAATATTGTCAATCAGAACCAACAAAAATTAGTCAAAAAAGTGAATGTTGAACCTCCTCAAATCTCCAGGGTGCGATAAATTGATGTTCTCAATAAACTTATAATGATGATTAGCCTCCTCTTTTGGAAGACAAGGAAAAAGCTCCCCAAATCAAATCACCAACTGAAACTCCAGGGTTAGAGAAAAAGAAATCAAACAAAGCAGACGAAAATGTTGAAATCACTGCAGAGGAACTTAATGAAGTCAAGAATCTTCCTGATATTGTGAAACCTCAAAAGGAAGTTGAAAAGAATAAAGAACGCCGAGCTTCAACAAAAGAAAAAAGTGAACCATTAGAAGAAGGTAATCTATCCCTTGAAGTTTGGGTTAGTCTGACAATTTTTGAAGAAGTGAAAATAAAATATGAGAAAAAGAATCCACCAAGTTATCAAAGACCAGTAGCAGCCGAAATTGCTAAAAACAAAGAAGTTGTCATTGAAAACGTAAAAATCGACTATTCCAAAAGTTTATATTCACAATTTAAACAGGAAGAAAAGGAGAATAATGATGATACCATAAGGAACAAGACCTCACAAGCTGCTATTCAAAAAATTGAAGCTCGCGGTAACTTCAAAGATGAAGGTGCTTGGAAAGTGGCTAATGAAGAAAGAAATCTTAAAGTGGTTAAATTAGGCGAAAATCAAAGAGGACTCCCCAATGAGGAATTGAAGCAAGGAGAATATTATATCGCAGAAGATGAGGATCAAGAAGATGCTGAAGTTGATCAAGCGAATGAAGAAGAAAACTCTGATGAAGAAGAAGAAGAGAATATCGAATCAACTGCTCCCTCAGATAAGGAGTTGGAGGTTGATAGATCAGTGCTCATAAAGAAACTGGAAAAGGGTCTGAAGAAGAAGAAAAAAATTCAGCATTTGATTGAAGATATCAAATCCAACAAATATATTAAAGCTCTTGGTGACAAAGTTTTTGAAGACATCATCAACTTTTTCAAAATAAAATTAGAGGTATGTTTTGGGCAGAGTCATTGAATATCAATTTTTTTGGTAGTCTGAGGATGAAATTAACGAAGATGATCAAGATGAAATTGAAAATTTCCTTCAAGGCAAATTAAGTCCAGAAATCCAAGTTCAAGTAAATCTCTATGGCATTACCAATTTTACTCATTTTGTCATTAGGTCATTTATAATATATACAGACTGTTAGGGCTTCAAATCGAACTTCAAAAATGTGAAGAAAGTATTAAAGAAGTTCAAAAACACCTCTAAAAGAAGTTCATTGTAATTTATATTATTTTGTTTATAAATTTGTATTTCTGTATTATATTTTTTTGCTTTTTTTAAATCAAGAAATAGTCACTTCGTTCATTCTCACTACCAGGGCTTCCCAAAGTGCCTATTTTACCCGACAGATTTGTCGGACTTTCGCCTTTCCTCCTATAATAATTTTTTTTTGGATCTCCAATGAAAGAAAGAAAAATAAAATCCTTCAAATCCTATCAAATTCAATCTTTTTTGTAATAACTTTCATGAATTAGAGACCTTCCCAGACAATTAATTGTCAAGAAAAATGATATTCGAAATTGTCTTCAGAAGTTCGTTATTGGACTTCCTCTTCTTGCATTCGGCGAGTAATCCTTTAAACAATACATGAAGATTATTATTGAAGAAGAATCAGCTGATATGTTTGACTATTGAGAAGTTTTTGAGCATTGAAGCTCAGTAAATCGATATTTTGTAAAAAATTAATAAACAAGCTCCATAATTTTATTGCTCAATCTTGAGAATCTTTATGAACATTTGTTCTATTAAAATCAACTATTCATTCTTATGTTTTAAAATGAAAGAAAGCCTTTAAATTTTGATAGCTTTCCAGGCTTTTCCAACAAAAAAGTTTTGTCGGATCTTTTTGGAATGACACCCGACAAAGTCTGAAATTTTGAAAAAAGATTGGGAAGCCCTGCTCACTACTTTAAATAAGGTTGAATTAGATAGATAACTTTTAAATATTATGTATGTATTTCTTAACTTTTAAATAATAATTATTGGTGTGTAATGATTAATTGGTAAGGGATAACGAGAGAGACAGGGTAATCTTTGTTAGTTAATTCATTTGAAGCAGTTCCAGCTTCAATTGTTTCTTCAATAATTTGGGAGAGTTTTTTGAGGGGATCGATAAAACCTTTTTCTTGGGAGTGTTTTTCAAGGTAGGTGTTGTACATTGACCAGGTGTTCAAGTGCCCAATGACATCTTCGACTCGAGAAGGGGCTTTTTCGGTTTCAGTCTCTTTGGTAATTTTGAAGAATTTTTCGAAATTGATTCCTGCGTAACCTGAATAGAGCACATCTTGATCGAATTTGCTGTAAACTTTCACAGTATTGTAAAACTCCAAGTACCCCCGAGATACTTTGTCTTGCAGGGCTTTGTTATTGGTGCTCAACTCAATGTCTTCAATAAAGTAGCTAAGAATAGCAAGAGTGCCATCTTGAGAGAGAATTTGGGTTTTTATTTTTTCAAGCAATGTCTCCATATCAAACCAGTGGAAAGCTTCTCCAATTGTGACTAAATCGAATTTTTTGTCTGCTGATATTCGACTCACCAACTCATCAATTCTTTGACAGTCCCCTTGAAGAAATTTAATTTCTTGGCCTGCCTTTAGAGAGCTAGCAAGATCCTCAGCTTGTTTTTGAGCAGCCTTCAACATACTTTCACTGATATCAGTCCCCAAACTCAAACCGCCAAACAAATGATAAAATTGGAAAAGAAGTTGACCAGTTCCAGTTGCAAGGTCCAAATAGTTTCGACCACCCCTGAGCCCACGGATCTTTTGAATAAACTTGGATGGATACTTTGGCCTAAAAGATTGATATTGTCCTCCATCTTTGAAGTAAACTTTGGTATCTTGTTGTTGTTGCATTTTTTTGCAGGCAAATTTTAATTTAATATTTATAAAATATAAAAAATCGAGTGCCTTAAATAAATAATTTTCGAAAATTAATCCTCGCCATTCTGATCAATTCACCATTTTCTCATTGTCCAATCTGGTTTCATTTAGCGTTTCAGGAATTTCCATTTTTATCTGAATTGGATGCTTTCTTTCAAAACCAATAGTTTCTTCTGCGACCTTCAAGACATGATAGGATATTGATGACGGATGATTATTAAATGAATTTTTGTCCAAAAACTTGTCTAAAATAAATTAATAAAATGCTCATTTATATCATCGGTATCTTTTGACGTCTTGAAATATTCTCGAACTGAATCACTCACTCTCCTAAAAATCCAGAAATTTTTGGATAAATCAAGGCTAAAACATTATTGTCTCAGATTTTCACTTAGTATCATTTATTTCCTCAGATATATTTCCATACAAAATTAGCTGTTATAAAAGTTCTTGAATATTAATAAAGTTTTTCCTGATAGAATAATATGAATTCTTATTTATCGAAATCTAATTTACTCTTTCATCTCCTCAAACCGTTTAGGAGCTTTTGACAGCAAAGACTTCGATTTCGTCGAGCATGAAGCTTGAGGCACCTCCCAAATAGGCTGTCAAGTCACCCTGATTGTCATTAGCTTTGTAGGTCATACCGAGAGCGCTGCTTGAACCTTCGATGATATTGCTCTCTGAGCAAATAGCTAAATCATATCCAGCTCCGAAAGTTGGGCCGGCTTCTGACGCACAGAAAATAGCGCAACTTGCCTCAGTGATTGGGTGCTTGCTACTGTTGCTGAGTGAGAACAAGAAAGCATCTTGATCGGCAACATAGTTTTCGACGGGAGACCAGCTTTTGCTTGTGAAACCGCCAAACACCTTTTCGTAGGCTTTGGACTTGCAGACCACAAGGGTTGGGCCTTGCTCATCACAGTGTTGATGGAAGTTTTGAGCGCTGAAACCATCTCTGGAGCCTCTATAAATAAGTTCGAGTTCGTGATTCTTTCCTCTGCCGAGCCAGCTCTTGATGAGGTTCAAGTCTTGCTTAGGGTTAATGATTTCGGAATCAAACTCGGACTTCTTTGAATCAGATCCTGCTTCTCTTTTTGTTTCAACTGAATAAATTTCAATTTCCTCAACATTGAATTGATAAGCACCAGCAAGAATAGTTTGGTTCAAAGTATTGCCACCAAGGCCACCAAAGCCACCAAAAGCATTTACATTATTTGTATTCTTCTTTCCTGATTTCTTGACGGGGCTAGCATCACATTGGTAAGCATTACCAAGATTTGAATAACTTTGTCCGCCGCCACCAAATCCACCAAATAATCCTCCTGCATTATTTTGCTGTTGACCCAAGTAAATGTATAAATCATGACCAGAACCCCAAGTAGGTCCGTAGTTTTGATAAGTGTACATTGCAGAAGCAGTTCCATGGGACATGATTGGGAACTTTTGCTTTTCATCAATTGAGAAGAGCCAAGCTTTTGAAGAGGCTTTGTAATTGTTAGTGTTATCCCATGTTTGGTCCGAATAACCACCAAAGACCTTTCCAAAATTGCTCTTGGCAATAGTCAAGGTTGAAGCGTGGTTATCGCATTTCTTATGGAAAGCCTCACAAGTCATACCGTCTCGAGATCCTCTATAAAGGAGTTTCAATCTGAAATATTGGTTGCTAGGAGCAAGCCATTTCTTCAACAAATTAAAGTCTTCTTGCTTTTTGATGAGCTTGGAATCAATGCTGGTAAAGTTGGTAAATGAGAGCTCGGAAATTTGGTTCTCAATCTCAACAAAATCTTCCATCAATGAGTTTGTGACTTCTCTAAATTGCTTCAAAGAAGCGTCGATAGCAGTTTGGTCACAGAATTTAGATTGTGGAATAGAGTTGGCTTGTTGTTGGAGCTCAAGAGCAAGACCCTTGAAGCTATCCTTGATTTGGTTGATTTTGAGCTGAGGATCTTGATGGCTGGAGGCCTCCAAGAGGTCGTCCTTGATGTTTTTCACCAACACCTCCATTTGGTTGGTATCTTCACATTGGTTAATTCTGCCCAACAAAGTTTCCTTGTCAGGATTCAGCTCGCTTTCCTTTTCTTTATTATAATATTTATCCACCTTGCTCTTGTAGTAGGTATAGTTGAGCTTCAAAGTCAAAACTTGCTTGTCGAGCTGTCTGGCAATCTCTTCCTTTTTGGAATGGCAGAGAAGGGTGAACTCTTGGATGATGGTATTAAATGCAGCGTTCACTCTTTCTTTTTCATGTTCGACATGTTGAGAAAGCTTCTGGATCTTTTCATCTTCCTGAGCAAGGAAGTTGACAAATTCCTCAGGAGCAGCGCTTTCAAAAGTAGAGATTCTGCGGAAAGTCTGATATTGCTTGGCAGCATTGTCAATAAACTCATTAAGAGTCAACATAGCATCCTTTGAAACTTTTTCAGTGCCGCTCAAGATGCACTCGATGCATCTCAGAGAAGTATCGACACTGTTATCGAGGCAGACTCTCTGGATCACCTCTGAAGGATGGAGGTTGCAAGTAAAGTGCTTGATTTGGTTTTTGGCTTGCATATGTTTGCAAATAATAACAATTAAGTTTTATAAATTAATGATTAATTATGGATTAAATATCTCGAACTAGAAAGGTTTACGTGTCTGATCGCTTCTGATTTCCCATTCTCTGATGGAGGTCATTCAGGACATCTTGTCTCCATTTTTTACCCTTAAAATGATGAAAGACATTGAGTTCTTACTGAGATAGCTAGATTTAGCCATCCTTGGTGACTCACCTAGCGGAAAAAATCATTCAAAACTTTATGCAATCCAATGAGGAAAAACGTGTCCTTAATCGTCTCAAACTCGAAAATGCTCGAAAGGACGACCAATCTCAATCATATCGAAACGATTTCTAATCTCATGGGTCAAAGAGATTATGGGAGTGAGAAGGAAAAAAAGAAAGACTTTCATAGGTTTTCAAAGGCCCAAACAAAGCATTTTACAAAATACCAAAATTATTTTGATTTTAAATTTAAATTTTATTGGGGATGTTTTTTGTTTTCATTGAATTGTTGTGTTTCAACCTCACATCTCCGAAATGATCAGGAAGTGTCGAAAAAAAGACAGCAAATCCGTTATTCAGTATGGAGTCTGAGTTACAGAAAGCAAAACACAACAATTTAAATGAGATTCTATGAAAATGACTCCTTTCTCAGCTTTTCAAAAAGTGGAATTATTTCTGAATCTCATCACCTAGCTGTAATCTTAACCTAAGACAACAAATTTTATCCAAGTAAATGAGAATTTAATTTATATTGATCCTCAAAAAGTATTTGTATGGGTTTCTGAAAAGTTCAACAAAATTAGTTAATTTGTATTAATGTTTTCGATATGACTTGCATTTTTTTTCATCAAAAGTGAAAATTCGAATCCCGAATTATCAAACTTCATTTGCACTTTTTCTTGTGTTATTTTTCTTTCTTGAAATATTGATGAAAAAAAAAAAACTATATTTTCATTTTTTTTCAAGTTGAACTTCTGAGTCAAATCTTTGATTGAAGACTCCAAAAAAAATGAGTGAGTTTCAAAATTGGCAGATTTTCTAGCAAATTAGTTAGGATCGTTGTTTCCAGCAGAAAGGGATTTGGTGACTATAGAGACTTTAGCAAATAGAATCTAAAATAGAAAGATTAGTGAAGTCCTTCTCTTAGACTCAAACTACTCCAAAATCGTCAAAAACTTTCTTTTTTACCCTGAAAGATGAAAAATCACATAATTCTAGGAAGAACAGAATAGAATAGAGAGGAATAAATTTTTCTAATTAATTGAGTAAACTCAGATTCCAACAATGTTCCTTCTAAAGTCTTGAATATGAGATTCTTTTTTTGAAATGAACCCATTGAATTTATTAGACCTCTCAAACATGAATTACATGTTCATGGTTAATCCCGAATCTGAAACTCACAAAATAAATCCCTAAATATCCAAGAGAAAAATCACAAAAAATTAGATTTGTTTAAAGACTCATCCTCAAAAGAATGAAAAACAAAAATCTCTTTTCTTTCTGGAATTTAATTCAATTAAATTGACATCTCAAACAGAAAAATATCTTTTTGTGATAAAATTTTATTTGCAGAAATTAACAATAACTTGATTTTCCCAGCATAAATGTTCGATAAAGACCTTTTGAAGCTTTACCGATTTGTCTGCAAGAACGTTGTCAAGCCAAATGCTAATCCAATGTACAGAAACTTTATCCAGAAATATCACGGAAAAGAACTTACTGCTACAGACAAATTAAAGATCAATGATTACATCACATTGTTCTCAGTTACAAGCGAAAATACAGTATATTTCATTCTTCTTTTTCGATTTGTATTCAAACTTCTTTTTAGAGTCTGCTTGAAAGATATAGAATTGGTGTTGAAAGAGACACTATCAGCCATATTGAAACAATTTCCAGAAGAGTCGGATTAAATTTGCCAAAATTGAACTATACTAAGTAATATGTGTCCCAAATGAACAACATTTATTCATTGGTTCCTTGACCTCTTTCACGATGCATGCATACAAAATAATTTCCAAAGTGCTGTATTAATGTATAAGAAATTCCAAAAGTTTTTGCATTACTTTGAACAAAAACAACCAAAACTTTGTTTCTCAAATTAATCCAACCAATGCGAAAAGTTATATTTAAAGAAGGGAGATTTCCTGCAATCTCAGCTGATGAAAACACCCAAAACCTTTTTTGAACTTTTCATTTCAAGTCATCCACCAGGTTTTTTCCCTTTAGGAGCATGAGCAAAGAAAGAACATTTTTCGATGGTTTCCTGGAAATTCAAAGTTTTAATAAATATTGAGTTTCTTCGTTTCAAAGACTCGAATTTGTCTCATTAGAAAAACGGACGAGTAAAACTTTTTTGGTACTTTTGAAGATTTTATTCAAAAAATTCGAGAAATGTCGATGAATGAGGAGAATTCTAACCCAACAAACTTTTTTGCTTCTTTTTTCATAGAGGAGGTTTGGCTTTCAAAAGGATTTTTGTAAAAAAATCTTTCATAACTTTCTCCAATTAAATCTGAAAATTTTCAATCAAAATTTGGTGGTTATTAAGAAATTATGAAAATCAAAATTAAGCAAGAGAAAAATATCGACATTTAGATATAAAATTTTTCAAAAATAAAAAATAGATAAAGTTCTTTTTAACATAGCTATTTCTTCCGCCACCCTTCTTGTTGATTACTTTCTTTGTTCTCATTCAAGTCTTCTTCTTCGTTATTTTCAAGAACAGTGTTGAGATCTTGGAAATTTTTCCTTTTCAACAAGTTCACATTATCCCGTGCTTCGCCTCTTTCTGTTCTTGGAGTTTCCGTCTCTGACTCTCCAACATCCGACTCGGTCGGTAGAGTTTGTAAAGTGAGAGGATTGTCAATAAGTTCTCGATCAGGACCAATCATGAAATTACGAACTTGTTGGGTTGAAGAGGTTTGGATGACTTGTTTTGTTGGGGTTTGAGTGATTATTTGCTCCATTTTTATTTCGGCAGCGACTCTGACTTTCTTCTTTCGATAAGATCTATCCCATCGAGAAACGACGACTCCGAGAACAAGAAAGAGAATTAGAGGCCCCAAAACCATTCCAAAATAAAAGCCCACACTATGTCCTCCAGCTTCAATCGTCCCAATTGCTGCTGGTCTGGTGTCTTTGTCAACAGTGATTGTCTTATAAGAATAGTCGAGTATTGGAGCTCCTAATATAGAGATTTTTCCTTGGGCGGTGGCTTCTCGCAAGGTTTCTAGTTTTTGCTCCAGTTCTTGAGTTCCTTGCTTCTGAGCCAAAACCGTAAAGTCGACGATTGTCGAACCTTTTTTGATGCTATTGATTCGAATTTGTGAAGATGAAGCATCCAACACACTTGAGAGCTTTTCGATAAAGAGGGAGTGTCCTTCCCTTTCCCAAAATTCTTCAGGAGGAATATCAAAACGAATATATCCAACTAAAGAGTCAATTTTGCTGATCGACAGTTTGCACAGCGCATCGCTTCGGAGATTGAACTCAATATAATTCTGGTCCAAATCAATCAAGTTGGCTCCGCAAGAGTCGTTGAGTTGCAATACTGGTTTTTGATCAACAACAGTGAAATAAGGATCAATTCTTTCTTGTGTTTCAATGTTGATGATTGAGACAATTCGAACATCGTCACATTTTATGATAAAAGCTGCTACCGAGTCATTGTTGATCCCGCCAGATAGGCTGAAATTGAGTGTATTTGGACTGAAACTATTTTCAAAAGAAAGGTTGTAAGTGCTGCCAAATTCAACAATTGAAGTGTATTGATTCACATCATCACTTGCTGAACAGAGATTCAGAGGAGAAATTAAATTCAAGAATGAATGATCCTCATTTGTTGAGGAGGAGATTTGAGCGGGAGAAGCGACTTGAGTTCTCAATGATGATGATGATGATTTAAACGTTAAAATCCCAAAGTTGTCTGAACTACAAATATAACCATCGATTGCTTCATTAAAGTCACAAGATTGAGATACAACACCGATATTATTTGGAATTATTTCCGTCGGGACGCCAGGATTATTTGTGAGCGATCCATCAAGGTCTTGGAGTAAGGCATTGTAAATTCCACTACATTCAAAACCATTACATTGAGAATTCGTGATCGATGTAGTGTTAAAGAAAACTATGGAATCTCGGTCAACTTCTGTGGACTTTGATTTTTTGACTTGAATAAGTGGCATATTTTCAGCCAAGTTTTGTTGGACCTTAAAAAGCCTGTGATCAGCACAATCACTTTTTTTAAAGTTGCTGAAATAATTGTTTTCTAATATCGCAAGATGATCTCCCAAGTCATAATTTTGATTTTGACTTTGACATGATTCTTCTCCATCAATACCAGGAGGAGATTGACCGATGATTATTCCATAGCTATTCGAGCAATCAGCAATGTCTCTAGAATTTCCAAAACCAGCAAAGAAAGAGTCTGTTAATTGCAAGGAATTTGAGCCATAGAGTAATAAGGAGTTGGAATTATCTGCTAGTCTCAAACCGCTCAAGGTGACATTTTGAACGTTAGTTGCAACTCCAATGGAATTTTGGAAAGCAGTGAAACTTTCAGTCAACTCCAAAGCCGTACTTTGAATGTTGAAGGCTAAAAATCCGATGTTGCTGGAATAAGCAGTGTTATTTTTAAAGAATGCTCCATTTTTACATTTGCTAAAGTTGATGCTATAGCAAAGATTTTGGCATCCAGATGCAACATTATTGAGAAGAGTGACATCATTATCATCACAACCAGCAAAATACACTGCTGAGGAGGTTTGACTCACAGCCGTATTTTGATATTTTTCAGTGCTTTTCACCAAAACAATGCTATTATCTTGAATATCGAGTGCTGTATTATTTTCGCCAATTGCCAATCCATAGTCTTGAACGTTAAAAATTATGTTGTCAGCAAAATTGGTGTCTTTTGTCTGTGAAAACTTGACACCCCAACCAAGACAGTTACTAAAAACACTCCCTGCGATAACCCCAGAGTCAACTGAGTCTAAATCCAAAACAGGCGTTTCAACAGTCTTCTTTGAACAAGAATCAAAGTTTACATGGTCCAAAACAAAGGTAGCTCCGTTTTTAATCGCAGTTGTTCCTTGAATTTGGATGTTTCTTGTTAAAAGTAAAACCTCTGCTCTCATATCAATCTCACCAAAGAGAGGCGCTCCAGTGTCATAGATTTCACCAGAATGGAAAAAGTCGAGTGAACTATCCAACGTGATGACATTTCCTTGGATAGCCTTAATTGTCGTTAAATCATACTCCAAAGGATTTTGTCTTGAAGGTGTAATCAAGATCTGGTCTCCTTTCAACCACTGTGAGACATCTCCTTCAACTTGGATTTGTGTTGAACCTGCTTGAACAGTTTTCCTCAATTTTGCCTTTGAATTTTTGGATTTTCCAATCAATTCAATTTTGCCAGTCACTTGCAGGAGACTATTTGCCCCAGCTAAATGAATCTGGGCAGTATTTTCAAAAGGTTGTCCTTCTGTGCCTGCTTCGAGAGTGCCAAGAACCAATATTTTTTCAGCAGTCAAAGTTGAAGCACCGTCAAAAGCGAGTTTTCCTTGAATCGTCAAAGTTCCCAGACTGGGAGGATCAATGTCGAGCTGAAGGTTCCAAGTGGAGGGAACCAAGACTGAATCACCTTTTTTGGGAAGTTTTTTGTTTGGCCATTGTGTTGCATTGGACCATTTTCGAATAAAAGGCTCATAAGGATTCTCGATTGATACTGATATTGTGTCGGAGACTTTCCATTTTCCAAGAGTAGAGTCGGAAACGCTCAGAGGGAGATTTGACCCAACGATATTGTCAGGAAGCTTGACAATTAATGTGTTTGCAGAAACTTGTAATACAGTTGCTGAAAAGCTTCCAATCAAAACTTTCACGTTGGTAGTGGCAAAATTGAGACCAGAAAGAGTCAGTTGACTTCCAGGACTCGCAACTGAATTTGAGATTTCTTGAACCAATGGAGTCGAATTATCTGAGAACGCGAAACTACATTCGACCAAGCATTCTGCAATCGATGATCCAGATCCAATGACCTGAACCTCTTGGGGTCCAGTCTCACCATAAATGTTTTCGCTTGTCAAGCATTCGATTGTTGTTGAGTTAATCACCGTAACATTATTGCATGGGAGACGAAAAGCACCAATCACAACTTGAGTGTTCTCAAGAAGGAATCCTTCACCAGTCAATGTTAACAGAGTGTTCCCAAGTTGGCTCCCAATACTTGGAGAAACTGATTTTATCCCAAAGTTGACTGTGAAAGTCTGACTTGATTGAGTAAAGAAACCCAAAGAAGCAATTTGAGTCACTACCAAATTATAGCTTCCTGGCATGAGCTGGGAAATCAAGCATTTCACACTATTTGTGCCTTGAGAAATAACTTGACATTTTGTCATAGTTTCAGCATTCACAATTGCAATTATTGTCTCAAGAGTCGGATCAAAACTACCTGTGAGTTGAATGTCCAGTATTCTTTCTTCACCAGATTCGACTTGAACAGTTTCCAACAAACCAGGATCACTAAAAGTTACAATGTCTTCTTGACTTTGAATCCCATTAACAACGATGTTAAATGGTCCAGAACTTACGATATCCTCTGTTGTACACTTGAGATAGTCATTTTCCAATTCAGTAATTTGACACTGAACGCCACCGATATCCACCTTTGTTCCATAAGACTGATCAAGTGAAAAACCAAAGAACGCCCCCTGCACGTCAAATTCTAGAAAACTTTGGTCTCCTCCAGCCCCTTGGGCATCAGCTTGAATCACCATGGGACTGATTTCAAATGGTATCACACTCGCGGCTGCTTGAGCAAATCCAGAGTTACTGATAATCACTCTAGGTATATATTGGCCGGCGACGACAGAAGGCTGATTCTGCGATGTTGTGAGGGGAACAGACGCTGAAAGGATTCCACTGTTAGAATCATAGCTTAAAATAACTGCTTCTGCATTTCCAAATGAAATTGATTCAAAGTCAGAAAATGATAAAGATAAAGGACCTTGAAACATGATCGAGAGCATGTTGTAGTTCCACCCAAACTCTGAAAAGATTGGGATCCTTACTGATTTATCAAGTTCAAGGTCACAAACGCCAACAGGGCAACTACCCAAGAGTCCTTCAGTGCGGACTGTGACCTGAGAGAGGCTTTCAGCTGTAAACAAAAGTTCTGAAGGGATTGGCGCAAAAGTTTGCGATTTGCCGGGAATCTTCACACCCACAGTTAGATGCCCGTTTCCATCATCCAGGTGCAGAACTCTCAGATAGTAGTATTCTCCTGCAGTTAGCTGAAGAGGCTTTGAGACCTGACTTTTCTCGTTCGGTGCTGAAAAATCTCTAAATTCAGTGCCTTTTTCAATTTCAGCCAAAACTATTAAATTGTCTTCAGTGAGTGGGGTGGATGAAATATTTAATTGAGCTGGCCCCATTGCGGAAAGGTAAAAAGTATAAGCCCCTGCTGCTGGCGCTTTAAACAATCCCTCAATAACTCTAGCAACTGGAGACTCATTAAAGTTTATATACTCAAAACTGGCATAATCTTCCGAAAAACTGCCGCCATTCGTCCAATCCACATCTTGAAGGCCATCCTCATAAGTGTATGTTTTGGACCTCACTCCGATTTGGCCTGCCCTGATTCCTGCCGCGCTGTTCAATATGGTTGGGGCTACGAGGTCACATTTTATCACAGAGTAGTTTGCAAAAGTGACTGTGCAATTGTTATTTTCATAGTAAACTTCATTTTGATCAAGGACATTTGAAAATCCGAGTCCAGAGATGATTAGTTTATCCCCTGCAGAGCTAATCTTATTTTTGCTCAGGGCCTTAATTTGTGGAATTATAGTCACATTAAAGTCATCAGAATTAGTGGATGAATCTAAAACTACCCTTTCTTGCTCGGAAAATGTCTGAATGGAGGCCGTATAATAGCCTGAAGGAAGATCCCCAACTGTGCACTCATTAAATTCAACACCATTTGATGTAAAATTTGAAGATGAATTGTTGGCAAAATCGCAAAAATATTGGTTGTTCCGCGTCGATTGGCTCAAACTTTGGAGAGATTTTCCGCCTCCACCAACCTTGATATTATCACCAGGATGAAGTACATTTGGGACAATATATTTCAGGGAGCCAGAGCCTGCAATATATGAAACCAAACATAAATCTTCTGGGCATTCAAATTCAATACTGTTGACATATATCTTGATGATTTGATTGCCTGCGACCTTTGAAGGTGGTGCAAGGCAAGCAATCTGAGATTGAGAAGATAAATCAGCTAAACCAAAAGTAAACAAGGACAATTTACGCAAGTTGTTACCTTGAATTTCGCACTCTTCACCTCCAATATAAATTTTGAAATCCATCAAGTTGTTGTTGTCAAAGAGAGATGATGCTTTGAGATAAATAATAGACTCACATCCAAGTGAAATCGTCCTCAAGCCCGGAGTCTGAGGATCCGTTGAGACAAAATTTATTGATGGCTTTGTAGCTAATAAAAATACCTCAGATAATCAGCCCAAAGTGAATAATTTACTTGCTGCTAAGTTGCAAAAAAGGAAGAGAATTGCTTGAATTAGGAATAGAATTCGCATGGTCTTGGTCATTTTCACAAATATTATTTTAGATTACAATGTTTTCAAACAAAAATCTTTTTTATTTTATTCCTTTGCTCGGCGCGAAAACCAAAAATTTACATTTAACAATCATCGAAACCCATTGATTCTTTCTTTTGATAAATCAATTCAGATTTTTTTTGGCTTGGTAGGGAGTATTTTAGACCTTTATTAAGAAGTTTAAAAAGGCTGAAAAAGAAGTTTATCCCGCGAATTTGTCATGTTTTGTATATCAAACGAAAGGAGGGAACAAAAACTGTTTTAGATTACAACCTTTAGATTTTTATTAGAAATATCGCATTTTTCTAGAAAAATCCTCAACAAAACAGAGACAACAATCTTTCAAAGTGGAAATCATTTTTTGCAATTGATGAGAGAGAAGAACCAAGTATTCAGTAGGATTTAGAGTAAATCTCTCCTTAAATGAAGACTAGGAATGAATTTTTCCTTCCCAGTTTTCGTCTAGGAAATATGCGGTTTTTATTTAATTGAACCCTCAAAATTTCAAATAACGAAGTGGAGTCATGATAAAAACTCTCTCTCTTTCACCAGTCCTTGAGGAGTGTTGCAATTTCTCTCGAATTCTGAAGATTAGCAAATAATTTTGACTTCAAATTTGAAAGAATAAGAGCTAGCTTAGGAGGCTGATCAAATTAATTTGGTCAAAAAGATAATTAAAATTAGTTATCTTCAGGATGCTTTGAAAGCGGAAACTTCTGATAATAAACAATTTTGCACCCATCTCTCTATTCTCCAGCGTTTCCTATGGAATTCGTGTCATCTGGCTGAAAGTTTGGATGAAAATATTGTTTTACCTTTTTAAAACAAAAAAACCTCTTTTTCGGATCAAAGACTGACAACTGAAATCCTCAGTACTATTTAAAGAAATTTTTCGGTTGTCACAAATTAGGAGCTCTCTATAAAACAACTTTGAACAAAAAGCAGAAAGGACTTTTTGAACTTGCCAAGATGTCCCCAGCTTGTGTGGGATCTTTCGGCTTGAGCCAAAAATTAATTCCATCAAAATTGAGTAGAAAACTTTATTTTATCCAATCCAAAGAAAGCCTGAGAAAAATCCCCTAAAAATCAGTTCGTTCCCAAATCCCAATTTTTTGCAAATTTGAGCCTGAAAAGAGAATTTTTCATCTTGTCTATGCACTTTCCTGTCTCAAAGATCATGTTTGACAGAGATTTAGAAATTTCTTTATTCACTGATTTCAAGAGGTCGAATTCATAAAATTCTTTTTTTGTTGGTAAATTTATGCAAAATGATGAAATTTTTAGCTTATTTCTAGCATTTTTATATTTTTCTCTCTCTCTCATAACCCTTTATATGGAAATCAATTTTTCATGTTACTTCTTTTCTTGAAAAGAAGGAACGATTTTCTGATACAAGATAATTTTCCTCCTTTCGAGAGGAAATTTCCAAAAAATTTTGATGATAAAAATGACAAAAACAGTTTTTTTGTCTCTTGGTCATCCATTCACAATTTTGGATCTGACGAGAAAATTAAGGGTTTGAAAAGTCGTCCAGATTTTTTTCATTTTTGAACCGATGTTTTTCATTTTTTAATATTTTTCTCAATATATCTTCTTTATCAAAAGAAAATTTACACGAAAATTCAATCAAATATTTCAATTGAGTCTCCTGAATGAAATTTCTTCTTGAATTCAATGGCAACCCGATCGAAAAAGTCAACATTAAACAACCACTCGGACTCAAAATGTCAAATATATTTTTTCTAAGGATTTCCTTTGAAAGCTCGAAAATTACGAAAAAAATATGAGTGAAATAGCAAAAAAGTCTCTCTCTCTTCAGAAATTTTTAATGGGGCTTCCAGATTAATCTGAAAAAGGGTCTGGATTATCAAAATCAAAAAATCTAAATCTTTCAAGATTTCTACATTTCGCTAAAAAAAAATTGTCTGATTTTCCATTCTTGTCATAAAATCACTCTTGTGTCCAATTTTCCAGTTCCAAGAACCCAACCCCTCACCCCAAAACATGTTCTTTGCTTTCCATCCAACTAATTTATGGACGTTTTTTCAAGGACCTGTTTTGAAAATCTAGAAACTCTTCAGTCAAGAGTTTCGAATCTTTTTGAGATTTTTAGAGATTGTATTTTCATTCGTCAAAGGAGAAAAATATGTTTTCCTTTTCTTTACTATTTTTCAATTTTCAAATTTTGGTTCCAAAACCTTCAGAGAATTATGTTGTAAAGTTCATGAATAGATGTATGCCATTGATCAATCTCGTCACCAGTACGATTTTTTCAAAGTGTATACATATTTCACAGTTTATTCCATATCGATCACGAGATGAATGTTGGGAAAAAAAAGTTTTTTCATTTCAATGATTTTGCCTAGTGAATTCAGAAGGGGAAAAAAATCTTCATTTTTCATTTGATGATTGAGAATGAATTCGGAAGAAAAAATTCGAAATTAAAAAAAAAAAAAGAGTGAATTTCCATTTTCCAAACAACTGCAATTTTTTCTCTCATAGAGATGATGTTGGCAAAAAAAAAATTCTTCTCACTACATCAATCAAAAAATCGATTCTCAAAATTAATTGTTCTCAATTTTCCTTTTTAACAAATAAAAATTAGATTCTTTGGAGTGTAAAAAAAACAGAAGCAGGGTTTTATTTATTCATACTGTAGAGGAGAGCCTTTTGATATAAATTTTAATTGCAGGAAGTTCCGACAGTTTCCTCGAATGGAACTATTTTACAACCAAATTGCAGGGGAGTACATTTCGCACATTTATACGCGAGGTCAAGGCTATGGCGTCCAAACAGAGCCTTCTCAAAGCAAAAACGCTACAAATCTTTTATATGATGCAATAAAATTCAAGGCTTCATTGCAGGGATCCCAGAATCAATCTACGAGCGGAAAAAGACTATCGACGGTGAAACTAGATCCGTTAGCGACTCCACAAAGGCTTCAACTGAGCGGAACTCTTGAGAATAAAACATTTTTGCAAGGTGTGAAGCCGATCTTAAAAGTGAATAAAGCTCAAAATTCACATCGAAGCCAAAGCACTAATTCGACTCCCATGAAGTTTGAGGAGGTCCCTCGGATCTTGATACAAAATTCACAGAGTGGGAATGGTGATTACATTCGACTAGTTCATCTGAACCCGTTGAAACTGGCAAATGCAAAAATGTTATCTCATGCTACTCCCCTCAAAACAAGAGATTCAGAGTTCACAAATCGTCAAAGCCCTGTCTTCATGAAAGATCCCCAGCAAGAGAAGGAATATCCATTGAGAGTCATGCCAGCAAGGTCACAGAGTGTGGAAAACTTGCGTATTTTAAAGGAGAACCAAAATGTCATCGCAAAGACCGATGTTGGGTATAAACCTCAGGTGAGGAAAAGAGTAAAGGCGTATAGAACGAGTATGCTTGACTCTCTAAAAAACCAAGGACCAATGATAGATCGGGTTTTTGATCTCAAAGATCGGCTTCCGCTCCCTCAGCCATCTTTGTGTTCGGTAAACCAGGAAGCTCATACCCTTCTCAGTCTCTCGAATCGCGCTTCGTCTTGTAGGAAACCCCGAAAGAGCTTATTAGTTCAGCGTACAAATAATGAAAAGCAAAAGAAAAGAGTCTCAATTTGTTTGAATCACGAGGAAGCTGAAGAAAGAAAAATGAATCCACACCTCATAAATTCAAATAGACTTTTTAGACAATCAAGTGATCCAAAAGATAACGAAGAAGCTGATATTAATGTAAGAATCATTCATAAAAAAGTATTTTTCTAATTTCAAAAAAGGAGAAAGATGCAGCGCAGCCTGAAACGGCTCAGACAAATTTAAAGATGAATGCAGATGCAGATTTGGTCTCAATAAAACTGAAAAGAAGAAGGAGAAGCTCAAACCCAATATTTGATGAGGATATAATTGCCGAACTTGCTGAAAATTATAGTCATCATAAGCAAAATGAAGAGTCCGGCAACAATCAAAATTCTGCTCGTAATTTCATCTTGGGTAAAAAATTCAGACAGAACATGATTCGATGTCTCAACAAGATGAAAGCTTTGAAGTTAACGCCTAAAGAAGTAAGATATTTTGATTTTAATTGAGGAATGATCGTTTTATTCCAGGTGATGGAAAACGAGAATATATTTAGCAATAATCCTTTTGAAAGGCCATTTTCTGAGGATTTGATCAAAGCAGTCAAATCCAACAACATTAAAAAAGTCAAGCTCTTGCTCGTCCAAAAAACCAAGTATCTCGTTTATGATTTTGATCAAGTTCACCAAACTGCATTACATTGGGCGGCAAAAAAGGATTTTGCAGATATTGCTCAATTGCTGTTGGAATACGGAGCTGATGTCGATGCAAAAGATATCGTAAAAATTGGCTTTGGGCTCTTTTAACTCCCTCTTCTAGGCTGGAAGAACACCTTTATATATGGCTCTTGAGAATGACAGTATCTCGGCACTAAAGGTACCTATCTCGAGTATTTTTCTCCCTAAATAAGATTCAAATAGATATTACTTGCAAATCATGCAAATCCGTGGTCCACCGAAGATATAAATTATAAAGAACTTTGCAGAGGTCACGATATCGGAGTAAATTTACTCACAAAAGCCAGACAGGTATAGTTATCGAATTCTCCCCTTCCATTAACCATCCTCGCAAGTTGACTATTATTATGAATATGACTCCACCAAGTTTAAGGCATTCAGTTTGGCAAACAAAAGGAATGGCGATGATCCTCGGGTCCCAATTTACTGCAAATGAAAAGAGCATGAAAGACATGATTGATATTGATGACTTGCAGTAATTGCTGCACAAATTTTTCCTCTTTCTTTTTTTTGTGAAAATAAAACTTGAGTCAAATATGATGATATGTATGTACATCTAAAACATATTATATATAGATTACGTAAAAAAGATGAATTTGAAAATGTATCTTTGAAATATACTACTGTAGATATTTTTCTACTGAACAATCCAAACTCTTATTTGTGGAGTTTAAATCTATCAGGTTGAGTTTGGAGAGGTTTTTGATGAGAAGAGCGTCTCTGGTCTTCTTTAAAGGCCTGCTGATGTTCTTGATATTTATCAAAATGGAGCAAAGCTCTTGTTTCTATATTTTTTATCTTTGAATCTTTTCTTGCCCTGGTGGTCTGGAGAGCATCCCTTCCTGCCTCTCCGTTTTTTATAAGAAATTTGAGTATATCTTGTTCTAAACGCTTCTTTGCTTGTGGGTCGTCTTTCTTTTTGATGACTATTGTTAGTCTTTTTTGTTTTTTAGTTGGATCTGGTCTAAATGAAGAGAAGTTCTCATGTGTATTTTGCAACTTTTGCTTCATAAGACTCTTGAAGGTTCCAACTATCATCTCCTTGGAAAATTGTGTGATAAACCCATTTCTTCTCTGACTGGAGGGAGGAGTCACTTTACTTTCTGACTGGGCACGGGCCGGCTCTGCAGGGATGGAGTTTATTTGCTTTTCTTTTGGTAAAAGGCTTGATGAGGTTAATGACTGATTGGCGCTCCCGTGAGTATGAAGTGGTTTCCAAAACATTGGAGAAGAGCAGTCCACTGTTGATAACTTGCGAGCTGGAGAAGTGAAATGATCTTCATCAAAATTGTCTTGTTCAGTGTGAAATCTTGCAGAGAGAACCAGTTCGGGAGATGTCAGAAAAGAGTCAGAAGACGGATCTTGATCAAAATTCACCTTTCGAAGGGAATTTCGAAATTTATTGACTTTGGGGGTTTGAATCCTGGCCTTGTCTTTGATACGAAAGGCGCCAACAAAGTTTTTGACCATTGGTGCGATTCTTTCCATCTGATTTTGTTTCTCAGATTCGACAATAGTATTTCTTTTTTGGAGCACATGATCCAACACTTTTATTCTGTCAATGACATTGTTTGTTTTCGAAATAGCTGAATGAATTTGAACAGGATCAAAATAGTCAGAGATTGGAGTCACCACATCAATGCAATAAGAGCTTTGCTTTCTGCTTTCGAACCTGGGAGATGGTTTTTGACTATATGTTGATCTGGTAGTGGTTGTATAACTCTGGGTCTTCCTCAAGGTTTCCTCTGATTGAGTGTGGATTCGAGGAAGCATCTTGAGGAAAAACTTTTTTGAACGTGCAGTTTTTGTCGGTAGTTGATGTTGTTGGTTTAACATTAACATATGGTTTGTTTTCTATCAATCCAATGCATATAAATTGTTACAAAATTGAGAAATCTACGAAGATTATTTGGGGTTTGTCGAAAATAAAGAAAATTTAAATTTTCCCAAAAAAACCTCAGTTTTTCCATAGATAAACGTCATTTCTCCTTGTATCGCTTGAATTCAAGATGAAACTGTTCTGACTATAGAGAAATAAGTTCGAACCTCCACCCGTCTCTGTTTATCAAAGAATAAATTAATGAACGAGATTCAACGCCAAACAATATTAAGTTGAAATTATTATTTTTAATTCCAATCTATTGGGTGGCGATTTGTTCAAGTTTTTAGAATCTTTGATAAGCCTCGCATTTTTAAAAAGGAAATATTCTTCGTTTGAACATCCTCTTTGAGATGACTTCAAAATTGTAGATCTCAAGAATATCTTCCAAAAGAAGACTTTGAATCATCATTTTTTTTCATTTTCAAGTTTTTAAAAATGAAACTTCACGAACTATTGTGTCTGTATGAAGCCATCACACAAACAAAATTACATCTTCTGATTTTTTTTGTGGTAAATTTTTGACAAAGACTCTTTTTTTCTTACATTTTTTACTTGCGACAAAATTTCAATTGGATTTTATCCTAGATAAGATTCTTTCATCTTGTTAAAATTAAAGCAGAGTTTCCAAATGTGCGTATTTTGATCGGCTTTGCCGGATTTTCAGATTCACTTGTTGGACTTTTTAGCAGGTTCGACGAATCTGCTCCTTTTTCTGAGAAATCAATAAAATAAAGAATTCAATAAATTTTTTGAGAAACTTGTTGAACTTTTTTCGGAGAAATTCAAACAAAAGTTTTTTAGAATTGAACTCTTCAGAAGATGAGAGTTTTTCTTTACAAAAGAGTTCACCTGACCAAAACACCTATCTCCATTAAATCAGTTTTCTCGAGTTTTTTTTAGGGAATGTAGGATTTCTTTTTGAAAGGTCATCGGACAATGCCTGAATTCTGGAGATAGATTGAATTCAAGAGAAAAGTCTTTTAAAGTCTTTGAACATCGTGTTCAAAAATTCTGAACAATGTTTCTCACCTCAAAGAGGCACTTAGAAATTTTTGCTAAAATTAAAGAAAATTTTCGAAGTTCTTCCGAAAATTACAAGAGAGGACATATTTTTAACTTGTCAGAAAACCACAAACTAGAAACATGAAAAAAATCAAGATCGTTTCGAGTTTCCAAGAGAGAATTGAGAATTCTTTTGCTCGATAAAGTTTTACGAAAAGTCTTCTCATCGCTGAAAGACAGTCAAAAATCACTTTTAAATCTATCGAAAAGAAAATTCCAAAAAGTTTTTTCGAGAAATCTACAAAAAAGTTGCGTCAATCAATTTTCAACATTAGCTGTTGAACATTTGGAATATTAAATCAGAGAGAGATTCGAGATTTTCCGGTCCTCAGATTCGCAAATTTAATATTTGAATTAAAATTTAGTGAATCTTATCATTTTTTTCCCTAAAGAAGGAATGGAGCCACAACAACAAATTACAGAAGTCAAGGCAAAGCTTACTGAGTGTGTCACATTAATTATTGAATACTGGCCTGCTGTCCAACTTGCATTCCAACATGGGTGGATCAGTAAAAATCACAGAAGATTCAAGGACTCTGATGAAGCTGGAGATATGGCCAAAGGCAAAAAGTTTAATGAAACAGAGGCTGATGTTAAGAAAAGATTTATTACCGAATTGACAGAATTTATCTACGGTAACTGGTGATAATAGATCTCCTTCTCATCATCTATTTTCTAGATTATGATGTTGATCAGTTCGCAATCGAAGATTTCTTGACTGATTTCGTCGAAGACAATTTCTATATGGAACTTGAAGATGAATCTCAAAGACACGTAAAAATGATTTTTAAGAGTAGAAATAATGAGAAATAGATTGCAAGACTTTTGGACAATCTGAACAAGACCTTGAGCGACGGAGACGATAAGGTTTATGAAGAAATTAAAGAAATGGCTAGAAAATTCGGCAAAAAATTTGAACAAAAGAAGGCAGCTGATTCTTCTGATGAGGATGGAGATGACGGAGATGATGGTGATGATCAAGGATCTGCTGATGAAGAAGAAAAAGAAGAGGAGGAAGCTCCTCCACTCGTCGATGAGGATGGCTTTGTTACTGTCACTGCTAAAAAAGGCAAAAAGAAGTAAAGCATTGTTGTAAAATTGAATATTATCATCTCTTGTTTGAATGAATGCTGTGCTGCTCTTTCTTCATCTTATTTTTATTTGTATGTAGTTTTATTGTATGAAAATAATCGCAGTTGTGAGTTTGATATCTCTCTCTTATATATCTGATATGTGATATGAATAAAGTAAAAGTAGCATAAACATCAAGACATCAAGACATCAAGACATTACGAAATTGAAATCTCGTTTTTCAAGTAATTAAAAAATAAAATACTTGAAGAAAATCCTGGAATTTGAATTTAACTCCTACGACTATGGATAAGACTGCAATATTCGAAAACCAAATCAGGTCATTAAATGAACTCGTTCAGATCTTTGAAAGACAAGTCGCTTCTCAAATCAATAGTCGTATTCTACTTTTGATCTTTTCTCAAAAATTTCTAGATCCTGAAGAAATCCTAACTCAATGGAGAAAAAAAGTAAGCAAAGAAACGGGATTATTGAATAATAACAATAGGTTTACGAACTGCTTGTAAAGAACACATTCTTGACCAAACAGAATAAGGAGATGAATAGTCTTGCAGAAAAAGCAAAAGAAGAGGTTTCTATCTTTTAAAAAATCAATAATGATGGCGAAAAGAGAGATTTAAGTTTGAAAAAAAGTCGAGCAGAGATGAGTCAGAAAGATGAACAGATTCAAATTTTGAAAAACAAACTTCAACTTCTCACTTTTGAAAAAGAGTAATATTATCTTTATCATTTGTGAAAATTTCAAAAAGAGAACTATTGGAAAGAAATAAAGGTTTTGAAAATCAAAAGGATCAATTCATTCAAGAACATAATTTTCTCAGAAGTTCTCTACAAAGGATTTCGAACCTCATCAAGAATCAATATGAAGAGAGTTTTTCAAAGGTCAGAAATTCGAAAGATTGAATATTTGAATAATTCTTCTAAGATGGAAAGAGAGTTCACTCAGCAAATCTCTCAAATGTCAGATCGAGCATTCAAGCTCTCCAGAAGTGTCAAAGATATTAAAAGATTTTATTGTAATTTAGTAATTGATTGATTCAAAGTCCTCATTTGATTAGGGGAGAGAACTGAGAGAATGGAAAATGAGAATAGGACATACAACGAGATTCTTCAGAAAGCTCTCAAGGGATCAGAAGCAACCTTGTTGAATCTATCAGGCCAACAAAGAGACATTATTTTGCAAATAAACAAACTTTACAATGAAAAAACATTTTTAACAAAGGATTTGGAAGAAAAGCACGCTTCTTTAAGCCAAAAAGATCTGAATATTCAAGACCTTGAAGTTGAGAATCAAAATCTCAATCAGAGAGTTGCCAAGCTTATTGAGACGATCGAAGAAGGAGAAAATCGGCTTGCTCACCTAAATTCACAACTTGAGAAACTTGACTCTGCAGTTAAAGTTGAAGCAGGCCAGAAACAAGCATTGGAAATGGACATAAGCAATTATCAAAGACAATTAATTTTATACCAACAAGAAGTAATTTTATTGTGCGAAATTGATATTTTACCTCTGCAGATTGAAGGATATAAGTTCCAGTTGGCAGAAACACAGAGAGAAAGAGATAACATAAAAAGACAAAAACAAGAATTGGAAAGCGATTTTGAAAGACTTGAAAGAAATAAAAATCAAGAAACTGAAATCCTCAATAACCAGCTTTATGCCCTGGAAACCGCAAAAAATGACGAAATTAGAGTATAATTTTCCCTTTCACCCAGTACCAATCTGATTCTCTTCTCAGAAACTGAAAATCGATCACCAAACGAAATTGATTGAACAAGAAAAGAAAAAAGAAGAAGCTCTCCGTTCTCTCCGTAAAATCTGAATTCCTTCAATTGTTTATTTCTCTCCCCCTCAAGGATTGGATTTGGATAACCTGATGAAGATAAAAGATCAGCAATCTGAAGATATTGAGGAGTTGGAAAAGTCAATAGAAAATCTGCAGGAAAAGAATGTCTCATTATCGAATCATGTCAATGATCTCTTGAGGATAATCGAAAGGAAAGATAAAACTCTTGAAAAATATAAAAATCAGCAAGCTCCTTCAGAAATAAATCAGACTGCTAAAAGCTATTTTTACAGAGGATCTACGGTGTCTAAAAAAGCTAATCCACAGGCTCTCCAAACTCCTCAAACAAAAACAATCAAAAGAACAGAAGTCGACGAAAATTCCTCTCCTGCTGTCACTGATCAAGGATGGAGCCAGATGCTAAAATCCGAGAAAAGAAGTCTGGCCGGAGAAACTTTATTGAAAAATACTTCCAAAATGTCCAGTAAAATAGATGCCGTTGAAAAAATGGCTCTCAATATGCTGGATGATGACGATTTTTAAAATAATCAGATAAAATAAAAGCTATTATTTATACTCATATCTTTAGATAAATACTTGTAAAAAATAATTCCATTATATTATGTTCAATCAAAAAAGTTTGCTAAAGTCAAAAATTTCCTAATTAACCAGATCAAAATTATATTTAGACTTCTCAGTCTTGACAAATAAATTCAAGAGAGTTTTTCATTTGATTTTTCAAAATCTGAAAACTTTTTGATGATCGTCAACTCTCTCGGAGAGTGTTTTTTGAGGAAAGACCTCAGAGAAAAAAATCTTCCGCATAATCTAAAGATTTCAGTTTTTAGCTGTTTTGTTTCGCTCTAAATCAAAATTGAAGCATTGTTTGATTTCAACCTCAAAATTAACTTCTAAATTAAGGTCTTCTTCTAAGCTTTAAATTTAAAACCGTTTTTCCCTGGGTTGTGTCTTCTCTCAATCAATTTCATATTTACATGTTTCAATCTGAAATTTCCAAAAGTGGTTGCTGCACAACTGAAACATAACACTTTTTGTAAATGAAAGAGAGAGGAATAAGATATCTATCTATCTCTTTCTTTCAGTTTAATTTTGAGCCTGAGAAAGGAACATTTCGAAATCATTCAAAGGATGATTCTATATTTTAATCCGCCCAAATTGCAGGTGCTTTAATCAAGGTTTAGGTTGAAAATTCTTTACTGTTGGAATTTTGTGCGCGTCTCAGAAAGAGTGATAAATCATTTCTTTGTTTGAGGATAAACTTTTAAGCAGATGGGAGCTTCTTGCACTTTGCCAGCTCGAAAGAGGGTTGCAGACCCAAACAAAATTTGCGTTCGTCAAAACAAACACAGCGATCAAGAGCTAAACGAGGCTCCAAGTCTTGATCCGAGGATTGATCTGTTTACTGGAGTGTACTCTGAGGACCTGGGGACAAATAATACTCTCCCTGCTCCCACTTTGAAATATACGCTACAGGAACTTGGCATAGGGGAATACTACCTTGAAAAGGAGCTTGCCGAAACCAAGCCAACTAAGCTGTTCAAGAAGAAGAAAAAGAACAAGAATAAGAAGGACCACCATAAATGGGACAAAGCTGTCGTCAAAATGAGGAACCTGGGCGCTTTCTCCTTTCAAGAAGATGCCCTCTATGATACTATTGACTTATGCATCAGAGAATTTTGTTATGCCAAACCCCACAAATATGTAAAGATGATCAAGAAAGATCTCCCAATGCGGTACAGATGGTCGATCTGGAAAAACTTTGTCGACATAAACAAATTCTATGTTGCCAATTTGTACGAAAAATACAAGACTCTCTCATCCCCCTGGGAAAAGACCATCAAAAAGGATGTACATCGGTCATTCCCAGAAGAACCATTCTTTTCATCCGGCAAGTTTGAGCACCTTGGCCAGGATCAGTTATTTAATGTCCTCAAGGCGATCTCGATCTATTTCCCAAACATTGGGTACACCCAGAGCATGAATTTTCTGGTGGGCTTCATGCTATTGATCAATGGGGGAAACGAGTTGGAGGCATTTTGGATGTTTGTGACCCTGGCTCGAGACCAAAAATTTCTTTTAATGGGTCTTTTCGAGAAGGACCTTCCGCTTTTGGACTTTTATATTTATGTTTTTTATGAATTGCTGCAGAAGGAGATACCTGCCGTTTTCGAGCATTTGAAAGAACAGCAGCTTCCCGATCAAATGTGGCTCTTGAAATGGTTCATGACAATGTATTTATATAGTCTTCCTTCAAAGTATGTGATAAAAGTCTGGGACTTTATCCTGCAAGATGGCCTTTTGGGAATGGTTAAAATTGCGCTTGGTATTCTCAACTTTTATGAAGCCGAGATTGTCACGCTGGATATTATTGGATTAGATCAGCTTTTTAGGCACCTAAACTCCGAGAAGAAACAGGCCAACTGCGTTTCTGCAACAAACAAGTCGATCCATGAAGTCAACGAAATGGTCCACTCCGTCCAGATGGCTAGATTTAGCAGTCAGCACCAAATTCCCCAAAACGAGCACCCTCCGGCGGAAAAGGAAAGTGCAATTCGTGCAATGACAATACAACAAGAAAACTCTGATATAAATATCAGTTTTAAAGAAGTTGATATTCACCATATTTTGGATTACGCCAGGAAGGTTGACTTAGAGATGGGGAAAGTAGCAGAAATCGTTGCATCCTATTCTTCTCAACTCAGCAGGCCTCTTCCTCTCCCATACACCAATCTCTTGGCTCATTGGAAAGCCTTCTTTAATACTTTGAATAAGCTGGATGACCTTCAAAAAGATATTGACTACTATATAATGAAAAATGAACTTTCAATTCCAGTCAGTGATGAGATTGTCATCTTCAACCTTCTTGAAGAAAAAGAGGAAGAAAATATCGTTTTAAAAAATCTGACTTTTTAAAACCAAACTCAGCCGAAGCTGTTGATGTTTACTTTATAGTGTTTATATTCTAGTTTAATGTAACAAAAATCTGGTGTAATTTTAGAATGTTTTCTCTAGTGTAATCTTTATAGAACTTTTATTTTCTTGATTACTTCTTCATCATTTAATTCATGGAAATCCTGTTGGATGAATTTCAAGATAGAGCGGGAAAAGTATTTGATTTTTAAATGACAATAATTTTTAAGAAAAAAGCCCTTGATGTGTTAATTATTATAAATATTATAAAATTTATCTCCATCTAAATATTTATCTAAACACTCAAAATGGAACAACAAGGTTTGGTTGATATTTGTATTGTTGGATCTGCTTGTGTTGACTTCTTCTTTGAAGTGAATGATTTCCCTTTGAGAGGTGAAACCATTTCAGCAAAAACTTATTTTAATGCTGCTGGAGGAAAGGTACTTGAAATCTCGGCCTTCTGCTGAAACTCATAGGGAGCAAACCAAGCTGTTGCTGCTGCAAAGTTGCAGGGAACAGCTCTTTTCGCTGGTCAACTCGGGAACGATGATGCTGGCAACCTCGTTGTCAGAGGTATTTAATCAATATTTGAAATTTTATTTAAAAACAACCGTCCAGAAATGGAAGAAGCAGGAGTGAATATGCAATTCCACAGAAAACTTGATGGTGTCAAGACAGCTGTCGGATTTATCACGTTGACTCCAAGTGGAGAAAACAACATCATTATTGTTGGAGGAGCAAATGTTCATTATGATGATTTAAAGCAACTCCCAACTGAATATACCAACGCTATTGATAGAAGCAAAATCATCCTTTTGCAGAGAGAAATCCCTCAAGAAATTAATATTCTCGTTGCTAAATACGCTCATTCCAAAGGTTGGATGGAGAGAAAACACAATTTTCTAATATTAATTAGGCAAGATTGTTGTTTTGGATTTAGGAGGTCGTGATGACCCATTTAGCGAGGAGCTCATTCAAAACATTGATTACATTTCTCCTAATGAAGTAGTGATATAATTTTGGTGCTGTTTAACATTCAAAAAAGACTGAACTTGAAAAGTTCATTGGTCATGGTCTTCAAGGTGATGTTGAAGGAACTATCAGAAAGGATCTTTTGTCCAAGTATCCTCATTTGAAGGTTTTGCTTAAGCTCGGTGTTCATGGATGTGCTGTCATTACTAAAGACCTTCACCTCAAATGTAGCAATATCACCACCTTCAACCCAACCATCCTTCAAGACTATAAAATCGTCGATGTTACAGGAGCTGGTATTTTTGAAAAATTCATTGGGAGTGTGATTATATTTGTTTCCTAGGTGATTGTCTTATGGGATCTTTCTTTGTGAGATACTCACAATTATTAAACACTGTTCCTCAAGAAGAACTTTATGAAAGATGCATGAAGTACGGTAATCTCGCTGCTTTCTTGGCCATCACTACAAAGGGTAACAAGATTTTAAAATTGTCTTTTAAAAGATTTCTTAGGAGCAATGCCAGCCATGCCAGATGCTAAAACTGTCGAAGCTTTCCACGCCAAGTATATTCCTGACTTGAAAATCTAAATAAAATCTACTCACAAAATATTGATTGACTTGAATATTTTATCTAATCCCCTTTTTATCATCAAAAACATATCTCCATAAAACAAAAAAAAGTCCCTAAAATTCTTTAATTATAAACTCCGATTTAATGTTGAAAAACAGATTGATATTATTGTTTACTGTCATCTTCATTGCGACAATTTTGGATGTAGATGCTTTATATACAGGTCAACAAGATATCATGAGAATTTCAAGAGAAGGTTCCCACCACGACAACAGCAACAACAATAAAACAATTCTTTTTCTTCCACTTGATGAAAGATTTACCACAAGATTCTTATTTCTCAATCTGGCGTCGCTCTCCAAATTCAATATAGTGACCCCTGATATAGAGTTTATCAGTCAGTGGAAAACTTCTGCAAATCTCACTTATATTGATGAATGGATTGAAAACAACTTGGGGAAAACTGATATCATTCTTTTTTCTGCTGAAATGTATTTGTATGGAGGCCTCATTCGGTCTCGAATCTCAGATGACAGCACTGATGCCATTTTGCAGAGACTCGAAAAACTTGTTCAATATAAAACCAGGTATCCAAATCTCAGAATTTACGTTTCTTCTGTCGTAATGAGAATCCCTGCTTATAGTCTGAATTTTGAGGAGCCTGATTACTGGGGAACTTATGGTCTAAATCTCTATCAATATTCATTTTATCAAGACCGCTTCAATCAGCTCCATAACATCTCAGATCTTGTTCAGGCACAAAAATGGCTCAACACAGTTCCCAAAGATATTGTCAACAATTTCTTGTGGAGGAGGGCTCGAAATCACAATGTGAGCGTTGAAATGCTGAATTATCAACATAATAGCTCTGTGTTTGAGCAACTTTATATAACTCTTGACGATAACGCTGAATATGGCTTTAATATCAGGGAGAGTCAAGAATTAAAAGACCTTGTCAGTCAATACAAATTGGACAATTCAGTTCACATTTACCCCGGTGCTGATGAAGTTGGCTTAACAATGCTTTCAAAGGTTTCTCTCGACTCTTTTGCACCCTCAACTCCTTCCCGATTCCTTGTCATTTATCGCAATACGAGCACTCAGAACTTGATTCCAAACTACGAGGGACAGCCAATGAATCTCACAATTTTGGAGCAAATCAAAGGGGCTGGTGGAATTTTAGCAAACGGATCTCGTCCTGATGATTATGACATTCTCCTTCTTGTGAATAATTTTGACACTGTTCCTCAAACTGAAGCTCCAAATCAGCCTCCAGTGAATACGAGAAGTTTTGGCGAATTTGATGTTTTTATACCCTATATTCAAGGAGCAGTCCAGAATAACAAAATAGTGGGTTTCGCAGACAACCGATATAGTAATGGAGGAGACCAGCTATTATACCACTGGATCTGTAAAATTGCAGCTCCAGGTGCCGCAGGCTCTCTAATTTCTTTGGGCCAGCTCACATATGCAGGTTGGAATACTGATGGAAATAAGCTTGGAACAGTGATATCGAACAGTGTGATTTTATCTTTATTCCAAAGCTCCCAGAAAAATGAATGGTTCCAATTGTATAGATTCCTCGAAGATATTGATTATCAATCTGATGTTCGCCAACAATTGACTGCTTATGTTGGCCAAGTTTCAACTGATAGCATTAATAATTTAGCAATAGATCTCGCATTTTATGAACGTTTTGTATGGAAACTCCTCAATACAAGATTAACCAATCTCGTTGAAGAGTTCCAGCTTCCTTACAAATTATCTAGTATCTACTTCCCTTGGAAAAGGTCATTCGAGATTGGTATGATTATTGCATAATTAGATTAATTGATCTCTCTCTATTTCACGATAAAAAACATTAATCTCCCAGATTACGATATGAGAAATAATTTTGTAATTTTAACCAAAAGGGTGAAATAATACTGAAGACCTGAATACGCAGGAAGATCACGAAATTGATTAAATCTCTGCAATTGGGACGATAGTTGTTGATTCCATCTTTGAAGTTCCACAATTTCCTCGCGATGGTCAAACAATGGCAACTTTTCAGTTGCTGTTGGGGGAGGGGTAAGCCTTACATTGAAGTCGCAATACCCATTGATGATGATCGGGAGTAGCTCAAGCAGTTGCAGCAGCCAGACTTATTGGGAGAGCTGTACTTGCTGGTCAAATCAAAGAAGATGAAATAGGGAAAATCGTTGAAAAAGGTGAGCAAATTGAAGAGTTTATGAATTGAATGACCTCATAGCACTCGAAAAAGCCGGCGTGAATCTCAAATATTTGAGAAAAATTAAAGGAGCTCAAACAGGTTGAATTTATTCGCCCTTCTGACCTCGTGAAGAAGAAAGTAGGAGTTGGATAGATTATTACATTAACAAGTACAGGACATAATTTGATTATTGCTTCATTTGGAGCAAATCTTTACAACAAGGATCTTCAAGTTATTTGCAAAGAGGCATTCCAAATGAAGTCAATGTCTTTATTGTAAAGTATGCTTATTCAAAAAGCAACAATTGAAGGAGTTGAGATAAAAAATGTTCTGTTTCTAAATAAGATTATTTGCTTAGATACAGGAGGTCGTTCTAATCCGTATACAGCTGATCTACTGGGAAATTTAGATTTTATTACCCAAATGAAGTAGATTTTTTCCCTCCTTCGAAACCATAACCGTAAAACCTCGCTTTAAAGGTGATTTCCCATAACTGGAAGGCCTGTTAAAAATCGCCGAAAATCCAGGATCGGTGTTCAGCTTCCAGCCGAAAACCGAGTTTTCAAAGAAAAAAGTTTGAAATTTAAAAACTCTCTTGAAATTCCTTATTTCTTGTTTGTTTTGCCGTATTCTCAAATCCACATTAGAATTTTTCCCAACACTTTTTGTCTGCCATATGACGAAGACAGATTTTCAAAAAAAAATTTTGGAAAAATTGAAATTTATTTTTTGGAAAGTTTTCAACAATTTTTTTGTAAAAAGAATTTTCGGGGATTGTTTTTCTGATTTTATTTTTTGGTGTTTCAGAAAGATTTGGACTTTTTTCCCCAAAGAAAGGATTGACTTATTTTAGAGAAATTCTATTGGAGAATTGAACGAAGATAGAGAAAGGAGTCTCTTGATTGGCTGATTAGGATGAGACTCCTGTTTCTTCTGGTATGAGCAGGAGTCAACATATCATTTAAGATTATTCAAGCTTGTGAACTTAAACAAAAAGCTGATGATAAATGTTTTGGGGGGATTGT
>Ga0182738_1000634_pt1 | contig 46944 bp, 42 predicted proteins | sample eDN5th30CBELigMG_FD_128876 | JGI IMG/M metagenome (GOLD analysis project Ga0182738, IMG submission 128876) | Enriched Miracle-Growth compost microbial communities from Emeryville, California, USA - eDNA 5th pass 30_C BE-Lig MG (version 2)... ... | reverse complement strand
GTCAGAAGAGATGCTGATGATGAGTTTGGCATTGTTAATGTGAAGACTGACATTCAGACTGTCGTTATGCCTGGCAACAGAGGAGCTGTCACCATTGGAAGAGATGACGAAGACAATGAACTTTTCCGTGAATTAGAAGACCCTTACTTCAAATCCCTTCGTAACCCAAAACTTCTCGCTCACGGAAGATTTTTGGCACTCAATGGAAAAGATGATGCTGATAACGAGCTTGATATGTACTTCAATGTTCCTAACAACAGAGGCAACTTCCAAGTCAATGATTACACCAAGACTCATGATGATGATGAATTCGTTGCTGTTTCTTCCAACTCTTTGCATCTTAAGAAGGATGAAATCGACCTTCTTGCCTCTATTCTTAAGCTCGCAACTCAAGACAAGGAAGGTAATGTGATCATCGATGGAGTCAAGATCTCCAAAATCCCCAATCAAGAAACTCAAAAGGCAGAAGTCCCCAAGCCCAAGAAATTCTTAGGCCTCTAAGTATCACAATGACCTCCAACTAAACTTCAGTAATATTTAATCTTTGGGATCATTACTTCAAAATAATAATTCATTATATAATTAATCTATATATTTGATCGGTTTAAACAACTAAGCTTAGCTCCTTTCTCGTCACCAAAATATCTTTATCTCACCTCACACCTGTATTTAAACATGTGTTTATTTACTTTCAAAATTCAACATTATTTTCATCTCTCTATTTCGACAATTCGAATGAATTTTTGAACTTATTCAAAGACTTTGAAGCTTCCTCGCAATTTCACAAAAGACAATGGGTGACAAATTATCAACAAGATTTTTTTTGAAATCTAGAATAATATCTTGACTTCAAATTAATTTTCGGCAAGCTAATAGAATTTGAATCTGATTATCATTCAAAAAATCAAAAGGCCCTGTCATCTAGAAATAATTTTTAGCTCTTTTAAATTCTAATCTCCTTCATCAGCCCAAAAGTAATCTTCATTAATTTTTGAATTTGAATTAAAATAGCTTTAGACAAATAATTATTTTATGCTCAGAAGTAGCTCATTTGGGTAAATTTTGATTCCAGAATGTTCTTCTTCTTCCAGGAAGTAATCCTAATTATCACTTCTCAGACGATGGTGCTTTTCTTCTCAAAATCATTCTTAACGAATGATTTATTTAGTCTTGATTTAGAACAATTCTTTTTAACTGATGAAATCCCTTGCAGTCTATTTTCCAAAATGATAAATGACGATTTGAAATTTCGAATCAGCTTGTCCCCTTCAAAACACAATACGAGAATAGCCAAAATATAAAATTTTTTAGACCTTCATATCAAAGCCTGATTGAGACAATCAAAAGTATCTTTTTGTTCTTTTATCCTGAGAGATTCACTCTGATCTATCTAAAGAGCTCAATTTTGAACAGATTTCAAGATTTCATTCGCACTTCAAACCAAGGCTTGTCTGAAACCAATTTGAACCAAATTCAAAAAATAAAGTTTATTAAATCTAACTGTTAGGATTGATGGGAAACTAAATTTATTAAATTATCCAAATAAAGGGCCTCAATTTCAAATCTCAAAATTACTTTTCAAAAATGGTCTTCAAGAGAAAGATTTTGGAGTTCCAGATGGAAAGTAATCATCTGGGAGTTTTCATAGTAAAAAAGCAGAATAAGTATGTATCATTGAGAGCATACTTGGAAATTAGTAAATTGTATAGAGAATATTCATTATTTGAAAAAACTAACAATTGTGCTCAATTTCAGTTTTCCTTTTAAAAAAACACGAATTTGCTCGCAACCTTTAATTACGTTTCTTTGCTTAGTAGGGGTAAGCGTTCATGAAGTTACCAATACCCTTGTAGTGGCACACGAGGAATCTCCATTTCTTGTTTTCGGTCATACCGCAGCCAACTTGCTTGGTAGTTCTCCAGACAATTTGGGTATAGTGGGCAACATCCTTCCAGTTTCCGGTTCTCGAGACGTTGGGTAACTTTCTGCCAGAAATAAAGTTTCTCTTTTCATTGGTCCACAAGAACATGAGTTGAGAAAGGTCGTAAGCATTCTTGGTTCCCATGGCAAGATTTTCACCAATATTTTTTCTGTTAGTACTGTGCTTAAGGTGGCTAGTACCAGCGAGAACTTTGGCGTATTTAAGGGCTGAAGCAGCGAGACTGCTTGAGTAGGTAAGCTTGGGAAGACCAAGAGGAGTTCTAGCCTTGTTGTGGTAATAAAGGCAGTCGCTTGCAAAGCTTGCGAAAGAGACGGCAATGAGGACCATGAAAATAACAATCTTCTTCATTGGGATATTCTGAATAAGCGAACAAATATCGGTTTTTTGTATTAATTTATAAATGAGAAGATTTGGCTGAGTATTTATAGCATAAAAAACGTCCGTTATATCTAGAGTTTAACCTAACGTTGATTATTTTTATGGGGTTTCAAGGGCCAGTAATATTCATGGTTTTGCCTTCGCAATTTTTGATTCGTCCATCTCCTTGACACATTTTAAAATTAATTCTCCTCCTATTTTCAAATTTAATCTTCAACCATCATGGCGATGATGATTTTCTCAATCCTACAAAAGTAATCACTTGTTGAGATGTTCTCTGGGGCAGTTAGATTAAGTTAGAAAACTTCTTATGAATTCGATATGTTCGGGTATTAATATATCTTATTGAATAATTAGGTGTTAAATCTTTAACTCTTTTGCTTCCTACATCACATCTAACCGCAAAAGGACTTGTTCTCGAAAATTCTTGACGTTGACTTTCAAATAAAATAAGGCCATTATAACGAAAAACATACATCCTTCAATCCATGTTCATGCTCAAAAGCCAGAAGAAAAAATACGAGATAGTTCCTATTAAAGGTTGTCTTAGCATAGACTTTTATTATTTCAAGAAAAATGTTCTCGAGTTTAGCATTTTTGTAATTCGAATTTATCATTCAAGTAAGCTCTTACAAATTTCCTCTGCTATGATGATATCATATGATATGAAGTTCAAATTCAGTTGGACTCTTAAGTCCCTCTCGTTCTTTAAAAGAATACAAAAAGAGAGTTTTTTCTTCACCATCTGATCCAAAACAGTCTTTCAAGTTTTGAGACCCCTTACTCTTCTATTTTTTCTCATGAACCATACCCGAGTGGAAATAAACAAGATTGAAGAAGTTTATTCTAGAAATCATGAAAACTCAATGAGCTAACAGAATTTTGAATTTCTATAAAATCCCACAATTCGAAGATATGTTGGTTAAATCTTTAAAAATTCAGATGTCCTTTGTCTAACAGACATTGATTTTTGATTCTTTGCTTGAAAAATAGATTTTCTCGCCAACTCTAAGCCTGATTCTAACTAAAAATTCCATTTCTGATTCTTTCAAAACAACACTTTTTTGAAGATCCAAATTTACATCCAACTCTTGGTGTTGACAAACCCAATGGAATAAATTTAAAGGAATTCGACAAATGAGAAGGGTTTTTCTTTTTAGAAATTGAAACAGCACGGAAAAAATCTTATTAAACTTTCCATCCTTACAACAAAGAATATCCATTACCTCTCTCCAAAATTTGAAGTTTGAACCTCGAATTTTTTTCTAAATCTTTTTATAAATTTATCCTATTAAACTTTTTCAAACCTAAAATAAAGTCTCCAAACCAACAGAAATTTTTAATGTTCAACTGATCTCTTTACCATTACTCAATCCTCAAAAAGATCCAAACGCCCATCCTCTTTATCAAAATAGAACCATCACCAAATAGCACAACCTTTCTCTGATAATTATTCATCAACAAAATGAAGAAACTCCTTGTTATGTTGAATGCCTGTTGGGGACATCATTTCTTCCTCAATTCCATTTGAAAAAGTTCCTAAGGGTCTCTGGAACCAGGTAAAGAGACATTTCCAAATTTCAAGAGGTTGATCAAGAAAATTTTCATTTTATTGAGACTGAGAGTCTTCTGAAAAGACCAAGAATTGTGGGAAAACGATTTTTAACTTACAGGATCCTGCTTGCCGGACAGTCACTATTTTTCCATAAAGATTAAGAAAAAAAGCAAAGAATAACAAAAATATCGCCAAAAATTAAACTCTCCAAAAAAAAAAATCCCAACTTTTCTTTTTCAATCCATCAAAACAATAAATGAAGACAATTTTATAAAATTCTGTAGATTTTCCCATCACGACTCCAGAATGCAAAATCCAAGTTTTAAGGGTTTTTCCTCTTATTTCTAAAGAAAAAATTATTTCATAGAGGTTCAGACGCCCAGGTCTTTCGATTACTACACCGAGAGATAAACATTGATTCTCCTCAGACAATCACTCTTTTAAATTATTTCTCGGTAGTTTCAAGATTTCAATTAATTTTAGATACTCTTAGTCAACAATACATTCAAAAGGTAAGTAATTAATTAGTACCAAGATACTGCGCAAGATAATTTTTATTTTTAACTTCAGAGTAAACAAATAATGGAGAATAGTTCTGACTCAAGATCTTTTGCTAATCACCAAATCTTCTCTCAACAGTTACAAAACAGTTTGAGAATCCAAGGAGATGAAATTCAAAAGGCCATAGTTGGCATGGAAAAAAGATGCTACAATAGAGCTCGTGATAATGATGAGACTTTTGTCGATTGCATGTATGATGCCTCAAGCAAGCTTGAAAGAGAACAAAGAGATCTTGAATTGAGGACTGCCTTTTTCCAAGCTCAATATTCTGAATGCATTGAGAATAGTAATCAAAGCAGTGAAAGCATAAGAAAATGCCAAAACGATGCCTCTACAAATTTACAACGTGCTTTCACTACCTTTATTGATAATCTTCAATTTTAAAAGTGGAAATTGAATCTTGTATTCTGTCTTAAAATCTGGGTCTGCTGGTTGGAGCCAGAAAAATATGTACTATATTCTCTCAAAGAGACATATATTTTGTTTGATTGAAAAAAATTATTAAAAAATAATTACTTTTTCTTTTCTTTTCTTTTCCAGAACAGGTCCTTGAATCTCTTCAAGTCTAACAAAACCTTTGCACAGCATTCTTTTTGAGACTAAAAAGTTTTTTTTGAAAATAATTGAATCCAATCCTCAATCAATATCCTGAGATCGTTCTTTACCTTTGAAAGAGCAAGATTAGCTTTTTTCAAAGATTTCCTTCTTTCTAGAATGCCAAACCAAATCGATAAAGTCCAGAAGTTCCCAAAATCTCAATGAATGAAAATGAATCGGTGCATATCTGTGGTAAAATATAATATTTCTGAATTTAAAATAAAAAGAGGGATGGAAGATCAAATAGCTTCATTCAAAGAGAAAGTTCATGAGAAACTTATTGGATACTTTAGACCATCTCAGGAAGGCAATCAGCAGAAATCGAGCCTTGAAGATGAAACAAGATTGATTCTTTTCATCTATTTATGCTTTAATTGCCTCATGTTTACCATGGTTTCCTTAAAGATCTTTATCTACTGGGTTGCTGTCAATGTGCTGATTTTTGTCTTTCTCAAGTATTTTTTGGTTGAGCAAAGACCAGAAATGACTTTTGATGCTCAATTTGGGCGTCAAGTGAGGACTCAGACATTTTTCGAAGGAGGATATAATCAAGAAGTCAAAGTTAATGAAGTCAAACCCAAACCAAAGCCTCAATCTTCTGAGAAAAATGATAGAGAGTCATATGTCCTTAAAGAATCTAAAAGCTCCGTGAAAAAGCGTTCAATTTATGCCATGGATCTTCCTGCAGAAAGTAATCATCTTCAAGCCACCACCACCAAAGATAAATCTTCCAGACATTCTGCAAATGAGTCATATGAAAATATCCAAAAAGAACAGCCATCGTTTGCTAAAGAGTCTGATCCTGTTGATGATAAGAAGAATGCTGTGCCTAAAACAAGCTTGTTGCTCAGAATTAAAGGTTCTATCTCTAATATAAAGTACCGCATTGCAAGAAAAGGAGGAGATCAAGTTGAATCGAACAAGAAGAGCTTCTTCTCCTCACTTTTCTCATTTGCACGATTTGCCAAACGTAAAGAAGAAAAAGAGTCGGTTAAAGCCGAAGATGCTCCAATGGAAATCGAAGAGGAAGAAGTGCAAGAGATTCCAAAGAATAAAGGAGAAAAACCAGAATTAATAGAGATTCCTAAAGAGAAGGAGGAAGAGCCAAAAGTTCAACAAGAAACTCCAGAAGAAATTGTGAATAAGAGAAGTAAAATCAGTCAAGATTTCCAAAATCAAGTCATTCAAGAACTTATGAAACAAATGGGAGGCAAAAATCTCTCACAACTTATCGCACCAAAACAACAACAGCAATCTGATATTAATCAAATACTGAATGAAATGGAAAGTGATTTCTCTCACAGAAAAGGTCAAGATCAGAGCAATGCGAACGTGAGTGTAAATGTGAATAAATCTCAGATCACTGCACCAGAAACAAAACTCGTTAAAGAGCCAATGAAGATACCCCAGACCTTTGCTAACCCCCAAAGATCCAATAAGCTTCCCAACAACGATACCAGTCTCGGGAATATTAATAAAAATTTGAATCAGCCAAACAAAATACCTTTAAAGACCACGACTGAAGCCAAGGATACTCAAAAGGCTATCATTGAACCACAAAATACAAACAAACTCATCGAAGAACCCAAATCCACAAGAACAAAGGCAAGATTGGCTTATGTTGATGATGACAGCGAGGAAGAAGATGAACCTGCTACTCTAGCAAATCAAAATTTAAATGAAACTCAAACTGAAACCAAAAACTATCAAGCTTCGTTTACTCTTAATGAACAAAATGCGAATACCGAGTCTGTTCCTGAAGAATCTAGCCAGCCTCAAGATAGTGAGTATGAAAGCGTTTCTTTTGGAGGGCCAAATCTTGGAAAGTCCCGATATTTTGCTTGTGTTTTTGCTGATCGTCCAGTGAGAGAAGTTGAAGATGAGGCAAAACCTGAAAACGAAATTGATGTCAGACATGAAAATGAAACTCCTTACGAGAATAATTTTGGGATCCAATTCCCAGGAACTAATGGAAACCAAGATTGGGGTCAAAATGTTGGCGGATTGAATCAAGCTTCATTCTTTAATAACTTGGGCGACTATTTCAAAGCCGATTCCTGGAATCATAACGAACAAAATCAAACTGAAGCTCAATATGAAGAATACCAAAATCAAACTTCAGATCCATATGTTGCTGATCAAAACTCTCCTCAATACTTTAACAATCAAGAGGTCGGAGAAAACCCAGAAGAGAATAATTCTATGTATCATCATCATCCCGAGACTAGCTACCAAAATATGACCCAAAATTTCAATGATGAAAATGAGGCAGAAGAGGAAAACTGTTCTTTGTTACTTTTAAAGCAAAATAAGAATAAGGAGGTCAATAACAGTTTTTCTACAGCTGGTCTCGCAAATAATCAAAAGAAGGGTTTCCTTGGAAGAAGGGGTTTGGCATCTGGTTCATCTTTTGCATTATCTGGTAAAAATGCAAAATAACCTTTTGATTATAAAAACAAATTTTTGTTGTTGTAAAATATTTTAAATAAATTTATATACTAATCCATACAAGTTATTGTCTATATTATCCGAGAATGATTGATTGAAAATATCAATAAATTAGAGTTTTCCAAGTATGAATAATATCACAGAAAAAACAATAAGAGTGAATTTATAAAATATTAGTTAATTTGATGTTGATAATGAACATAAACTATTCTGGGACAACCTTGGCTTTTCTACAAAGATAATAATAAGTCTTTCGTTTCGTTTCAAAAAAATCTTACCCATATATCATCTTTTCGAGTCTGGTAGTTTTGGCTTTTAATCTTTCCTAAACCACTTTTAGATTTCCAATTTTCCAATAGAATTCTTACATTTTCCTCTTCAAGTCTCAACTTATCTTGATTTAATTCTTCAACTTGCTTGGCCAAAATAGAGCAATCCTTTTTAGTTTCATTCAATCTTCTGTGAGTCTTGTCAATTTCATCATCTTTCAATTCAATAGTTCTTGAAACTAAAACATCATGAGAAATCTAATTTCCACCACAAAATTACGCTTGGTATATGTATCTTGGTTGTGCTTAGTCAATTCTTGTAAGCTGATAATCTTTTCATTGAGATTGCCCAAAGCATCAGATTTTTCACGTTGGGCCTTATCAAGTTCAACGTTCTTCTTTTCAATTTGGCTATTCAATTCTCTGATTGCAATATTTTGCTCTTCACGTAATCTAATAATCATCAGTTCTAATTCTTCTTTCAAAATACCTCTTGATTTGAGTTTCACTTTCAGTTCTATTTTTACTGATAACTTCTCTTTGATTTTGGTTTTGAGATTTCAGTTGATTATTGAGTTCTTCAACCTTTCTTTCCTTTTCATTCTTTACTCTCTCAACTTCTTTTGTCATATCACTCAATTTCTTCTCATATAATATCTAAATTATTTTAGATATCCTTCTCAAAAATCTTTTCATACTCTAGTGTCTTCTAATTTTTCTTCAAGTTTTCTGACTTCGTCTCTTTCTCTATTCAAATGTTCTTCCAAATCTCTTGCCTATTTGTATTATACTCATCTGACCACCAAACAACCAGTTACTTTATCATGAAGGTTTCTGACTTCATCTGTATTTCTGATATTAGTTTCAAGTTTTTGATGAGTCAATTCTTCTCTCACTTGTCTGAGCTCTTCTCTGAGTTTATTGACAATTTCTGTGTTATTTCTTTCAACCTTTTCAAGCTAATCATAATAAATTCACTCCCTTTGTAATTCTCCTTACATGTGTTTTGAGATTTGAAATGCTGTTTTCGTATTCTTGAATCAAAATCCTTTGTTTCACATCAAAGTTGCTGCTGTTATTCTCTGTTCTTGCATTCTATTGTTCCACACCAATTTAACAAAAAACCTTTCAAAGAAAATACTCTGCTATAATCCAAATCTGCTCTCTCAAATGTTGAAGAATGATAGTGTTCCCTTTTAATAAAGTAAGACAAATAGCCTTTTCAAAGTTCTACTGGGTAAAGGTATTCTCATGGCCAAAACTTTCTTTTGAAGCAGATCTATTGACAACTCTTGATCTATCACCTCCATTTCTTAAAGGAGAATACAGTTTATCTGATAACTTCAACAATCTCTCTTTGATCTCTTCTTTCTTGTTATCTCTAAGCTTTCTGTCAAGTTCTTCTCCATTATCACGAGGAGGTGATCTAACCAGATGCCTAGGTGGGCTAGAATTACTTGCTTTCCATCTTCTATATGCATCATCTGTGGCTGAAGAAGTATCAGGAGTTCTCGTCAAATGTTCCTTGCTTTCATAATTTGAGCTATATTCTTTTCTTGATGAAACAGGACCTCTTGACTGATTCAATCTTTCATTCAAGGTTTCCAATGGTCGTTGTTCTGGGAAAGTAGCCTTAAAATCGGCTCCAGTTGGAGATTTATATTCGGTAAGACTTGGAGTATAGTCTCTCATATATTCACTAAAGAAGTAGTATTTCTTGGGAGTTGAACGGCGACTAGGTCTTTCACTGATATCATTATCATCTTTAGTGCTGCTGGTTTTATAGCCCAAAGAATCTGCGTATGAAACCTTTTTTGAAACACTATGGCCTCTCATTGATCTTCCTCTTGAAGTTGAAGCTGCTGGATCGCTTGTAAAGGTTAAGAATGAGTCGTAAGAGGAAAAAATTGAGAAGGAAAATAGAGAAGAGGAGGGAATTGCCAAGTTACTTTTTATTGCGAAGAATGCTGTTATTTAAGGCACCTTCAGGAGATCTGAGGACATTGTGAAGTTTTGAAGAATCAAAACTATCATTGTATCTTCTACCTTGGATATCAAAAGACATTGTAAATTTAAAAGTTCGTTATTATTTATTAGAATCAAAAGAAAAATTTTGTTCAACGTATATAATATTTAAAGGGATCCTTATAACGAAACTGTTAAATGTTTATCTATCTATTGAACTAACCTTTTTTGTAGAATTCCTTGTAGTGATGAAAATATTGGCTAATTCCATTTCTTATTCAATTTCACAACATTCTGATTGATTCAAAAAATTCTTTTAAAAAAGGTCCATTCACACAAGAAAAATTTCAACAAAAATGAAATCCTTTTGAAATCAAAACAGTTCGAATTCCAACTCCAAAGATTAGTTGAGCTAAATAATAGATAAACGCAATTTGTATGCTTCTTGAGAGCTACTTCACTTAAATGCCAACAAAAAAAAACTCATATTATTTTCTCCATTCAAGACACCAAATCCATTACGTCCCTTACTACTGCAGAAAGAAAAATAATTTCACGTCCCACGTCTCACGTCTTACATCACACATCTCAAATCTCACATTGATCCCAAGTTTTTTTATTAATTTATTCAGGTTTAAAGATCAAACAAAGAGAGGCCGATTTTATTTAAATCCTCATGAAGGATTCTGCGATCTTTGCTTTTTTTAATCAAAACAAATTAGACTTCTAAATCATTAGTTGTTTTCAAAAAATACACCCCATAAAGTCAAATGAATCAAGATCCTCGTCAACAAGATATTCCTCAAATGAACTCCAATAACAAACAAACTGCCAAAGGAAGCCCAAACAAAAGTAGACACCATAACCTTTTAGTTTGCTCATTTCATCATATTTAGACCCTACGCTTCAAAGCCCACCTAAAAGAAAGGTTCTCCTCTACAGAGGACAAAATTCAAACCTCAATGAAGACCAATCTTCCCCTGCCAAGAACTCAGATCTTTTTGAAAATGTTCACTTGAAAGAGAAATTGTCCAGTTCTGATCAAAGGGAAGAACTTGCTTCGAGCAATAATTCGAGATCATCTCAGCGTCAAGAGAACTCCAACTCCAGACATGCTGGATCGCTTGATAAGTTTGCAGAAGATCCTAAAAGAAACTCGCTCAATCGTGAAAGAGCTAATCTGCCACCAACTTTTGGAGAAGATCAATTCAACACTGCTGTTTTACAACAAGTCTTGGAATCTCCCCCTCCAAGCAAGGATAAGTTCACCAATGTTGACAGAATGCTCGCTGAGCATAGAAGAAAGAAAGCTGTGCAACAACAAAAGTTTATTGATTTAAATCTTCCTGAGCAACACGCATCACCTTTCTTGAAAAAACAAAAAACCCCAAAGAGCGGATCCAAGGTCTCTTTTGATCTCAACAGAGGTACCCAAAAACAACGCATCTAACCAAATTAATCCTTCTTTTTAGATTTTAGTTTAACCACAAGTGACTGGACTGCTGATTCACCTTTAGCAATTCGTCCTGCAAATGGAAAAGCAAATATCTCTCTTCAAAAACAAATGAATGCTGTATCTGAGATATATGAAAAGAGCCAAGCTTTCTATGATGATAGCAACCCTTTCACAGACAGCTATAGAAATAGAGAAGAACAAATACCTGAAATTCCCAAACTTCCCACTGGCCAAAATCTTAGCAATTTTGCTACTTCTCCACAAGTAAAAACTGACTCCTTGAGGTGATTTCTTAAGCGATAACTTAGAGTGGACAATCAAAGACTGGAAGTCCAAAGAATGCTAAAAATGTGCCAAAAATCTCTGGGAATAGTAAAAGAATCTTTAAAAACAGCCAAAGAGCAAAAGAAGATGCCCAAATTATCGAAAATCTCATCAATGCCAATATGGTCAAACAAAAAAGATTATCCCAAGCCTCGTTTGAAGGACTCCAGGGTATTCCTGAAGAATCTGAAGTAACCTGAGAAAAATATTAGCCTCTCCTAATTATTCATAAAGGAAGCTTCAAATCTTCAAAGTAGAAAAATTTCAACCCCACAAAAAGGTTTCTCTACTCCACAAAGAAATGTATTTTTCTTATACGAAAACTCTTCTAATCCTCTTCCTCATAGACTCAGAATAGAAATGTTGATCCAAGAGTTCAGAGTTTAAATACATCACCTCAAGGTCCAAGTTTAAGAACTACTCAAGGAAACTGGGCAACTCCTGAAAAACAACTTAGTTCAATTCAAAGACAGTAATCAAAACAAAGTTTTTTGAATAAAAATTCTTACCTTCCCCCAATATAGGAAGGGTTATGATTCATCCAAGTTTTTGAGTCCAAATGACAGTCGAAGTACGATCAATCCTGTGGTTCAACAAAGAAGCAGCAGTCCCAAAACTCCCAGTAGTCCTAATAGATCAATCAGAAGAAATATCCAAGATTCATTTGGGGCCAATACAACTAACATTTCAATTGTTTACCCACAAAAATCCGCTCCTTCTGCAACTATTGTTGAGCATAAGAAAAAAACTCCTCTAGAAGCTATCAAGTCAAGCAAAAAGAAATCTGTTTCTCCTTCAAGAGAAGAATTGAAAGAATGGGCAAATATGGCCAAATCCATCTACCTTCGTGTCGTTAATAACGAACCTAATATCCTTGAGCCCTCTGATGCTTCACCAAAATCATTCAAAACTCAAGTTAAAAGAGCTGTTAAAGCTCACCCTGCCATGGAAGCATCTGAATTTGTCAAGAAATTAGCTGAAAAGGCCAAAAGCATTGATCCTCGTAAATTATCCCCTGAAGAACTCAAGGATTATGATGAAATCCAAAGACTCGAAATCATGCTCAGAAACCTCAGAATTATCCAAAAAGCAGACTTTATCAACGCTGAGAAAAACAACAACACGACTACATTTGGTGAAAGATCAAATTGGGAACAATATGCAGTTGAAATCAATGATGATGCTACTGAAAGGAGATCCATTAGAAGACAAAAAACCGATGATAAATTTGCTAGACTTGCAAAGAGTATGTCCCCTAAACCCATGGAAAAACTTCCCATTAGTGTTGAAAGTCTTTTTGGCTCTGCCTTGCTCAGACAAAACTTGGTTCCTCCTCCTCCGACTAATGAAGAAGGCAGCAACAGCCAAAGAAGTTACGTCCAAGACATGGGTATCTATGAAAGGAACATCATGTGGCTCAACGCAAAGCATGAAAAACTCGATAAATTGGATAGAGATTTAGCAGAAGAAGAAGTTAGAGAATGCTCCTTCAAACCAACATTCTTCACCAAGTCCCTCTCTTTATACTCTCCCATCAGAAATACTGGAAACTCTCCAATTTCAAACATAAATCCTTTCACTGATAGAGGAACCGAGGAGAACGAACCGATGGAAAAATCCCTTTACAGAGAAAAGAAAGCTCTTGAGACTTACTATGACCTCAATGACTTGAAAAAGACGTATAATCTCTATAAAAGTGAAATCTTCCTTCCAATGAGAATCCATACCAGTCCAACTTCAACTCCTGTCCCAAAAATGGAAAGAAGTAACAGTAATCAACCTGGTAGTTCAAACTTAATCCGTCCCATTCAGACTGATGCTTAAGAGTAAATTGTCGTTGTTGTTGTTTCAAGTCATAGTCACGTAGTAATAATATCATAAAAAGGAAGGACTGTAAAACAACTGTTTATTCCTCCTTGTTTTTTTTTACGCCAATATTGATTGAATGTTTTTTAATTATTCTTGATTCACTTTTTTTCATCTGAGTATGTTTGTGTGTTTGAATCTTTAAATATTATTCTAGTATTGCACAATCTCATATTTGAAAACCAACCTAAAAAATCCAGGACTAAATTTCAGAAAATCCTAAGGCAACTGGGAGGTCTCTTTGATGAAATCAAGCCTCAAGCAACCAAGTATCTCCAAGTATTTTCATCCTCCCAAGCTCTCTCTCTCTCTAGTTTGAGAGTAATGAAAATTAAAAACGCCATTTTATAATATAATAAATCAAAAGAAGGAATTAAATCACCACGAAAATTCTCATTAATTACGGTTTTATTATTAAATTTTTGACAGGCTTTAGGTTGAATCTTTCTCTAATTACTGAAACCTAAATAATCGTTTTTGCAGTTATCAAGTATCCTCTTCATATATGTGAGAAAAAAAACGATTTTCCTTCATGGCAGCTTTTAGCCAGATACTTTCACTTTAAATAATAAGAATAAATACAACGACAAAAGCAACCTTTCAATTGGTATTGAAAGTAAACAACTTTAATACAAGATAAATTGAAAAGCCAATGAATGTGCCGTAGCAAAAATTTGTTATGCAACAAACGGTCTATAAACACATTTTCACAAGATATAAAACACAAAATCATTTGTTATCTACAATAAAGTAAACATTAGTTGGTGTTATACAACTCCTGAAAGCAAGAGAAGACGAGCAAGATGCATTAGAGCTTGAATTCAACCTTTTTCACGGTTTCCCTTATCATCCTTTTGCGAGCCATCTTTTCAATTTCAGCCAGTGGCATTCTTTTAAATAATTCTGCATTTGCAATGGTTGTTTTCAAGAGCTGGGCCATCTCTTTCTTCTCTTCAATTGTAAACAGAGGGAAAAGCTCAGAGTGTGCAGACTGGAGTCTTCTCCAAATCCTTGTCTTGATATCAGGGCCCCTCTCTTCCTTTTTATTATCAGACAGCCATAAAAAGCCCATGACAACTGCCACCACAGAGAGCCAGACAACAATTGCTAACAAGGCATATACCAAAATCCCATCAAAATCAAAGAAATCAGACATGGAATGCTTCTCAGGAGAGAATCAAGATAATTTTTGTGTTGGTTTTTATAACTACACCGTGTGATTTGAATCCTTAATCAATAAAAAATTAACATAGGGTTTACTCGATAACTGAATGCAGTAATAATTTAATACATCATCTACGTAATACAATATCAAAGCAGGCCACTTTTAATAATTACACACTAAACGTCTTGACTTTCAAACTTTGAAATATGCCATCACATCAAGATGATGTTTTGATTGAGGTCATTAAATTTTTCTTCAAAATTTAGGACTTTTTGAACAAGAATGCCATAGCGAGTAAATTTTCATTATTTTTTATTTCTAAAAAAGCACATTTAAAGAAACAATCTTAAATTTTATTTTGACCTTTAACATTTTATTGCTCCGGAGTTTTCCATTATTTCCTTTATTTCTCTTTTATCACTCATGAATCAACATTTATTTTATGGCAATAGACGATTCCATCCGAACTTTTGGCTCTCGAACCTCCCTAGATGAGAACTTTGCTTTTGTGGCCTTTCACGATGAATTAATAGATCACCTATTAAATTACTCCGCCTGAAGCTAAAAGTTTTGTGTTGATATTACTGAAGGTCAAAACCGGCTCCCATCCATGTTTACGAGAATTTTTCGCGTTTGATTGAATTCAACAACCAACCTCTAACTGAATAAGCTAAATTTTGCCTAAATATTTGTATGCAAGGACAATAACCCGCTCCCCCTGTTTTTAAATTGCCAACTAAAATAAATAATATTCTAATAGAAGGTCGTTTGTTTAAAAGTTGAAATTTGGTTTTTTTGAATGTTGTTGTTCTCACCTAATTATTCATCCTAAAAAAACCAAATAATCATTATAACCCTCACTTACGACTCTCACGTCATTGGATCTCAACATATTCAGATATTTGTATTTTTTCATGAATCCGTTTTCCGCATATCCGCTCTAAACATCCTTGTATCACTCATATAACTCTAGATTACCTCGAAAATATATCGTGTTCCTTTTCCTTCGAAGAAATACATCTATAATTTTGACTCTTTGCTTTTTCGAAATCAATTTCATCGATACATAAACTTCTTTATCTATTTTTGTAAAGATGGTTTCCTTTGATTTTCAAAAAGACCAGAAAACAGAAGCCGAAGCTCTTTCAGCGCATGAAATAAAGCATGATAAAATTGTTAAATTGTCATTTTTCCTTTTCAGCAATTGGTCTTCAAAATACCAATATTTTTCATCTCTTCTTCCATCATATTTTTAAATTTCAAAATCAAGAGATCGAGATCCTTCACTAGGATAAACAGTTGATACAAACTTGAATTTCAAAGATTCCTTTTTCCTGACGTCTTTCTTTAGTTTTATACATATTATCAAGCAAGAGTTGAGATTATTTTCAAAAAGGCGGCTATTTATCATTATCATAAGCACTCATATACAGTATATTTCAAATTCTTTAGAAAAGACAATATTCTAACAAGATGAGTTCAGGCTTTTTCGATATCGTTAGATATAAATAAATTTGATGTCGACAGAAAGAATTCTCTAAAGGCTCAAGAGCTGTGAAAATTCACAATAGAGCCAAATTTATTTTGGAGCTTTGTCAAACCAACTCATCATACAAATATTTTGCTAAAAAAAAGTTATCCACTCCCTCCCATTCCTTTTCAGTTTACAAAGTCAAAGTTATTGATGATTTTAGCACTAGTGAATGATGTTTTTATTTTTAGCAATTCAGATCAGCGAGTGCTTTTGAAATAACAACTACTGAGATTAAAGTCTCATATTTTCCACTCCATTCTTGTTTCATTCAGCGTTGAGTTGCGATTATTACAAAAAGGCGCAATGACTAAAAGTGGCTAAATCTATTGCGATTTTCAACATTGTCCTGACCAAAACTATTAATTATCGAAAATTTTCCATATTCTTTTTCTTCCTTCATCAATCTCGAGAGACATTCTCAAAAATCGCTCCAGGTTGAATTTTTTTTACTCTGGGACTTACATAGAATTCATTATCAAAGGCAAAAAAAAAAGAGTCAATATTGCTTAACATACAGTGGATAATTCCATCAGCTAAAACAAAAAATTAAAAAGTCATTTATAATCGAATTGGACCAAAAAATCACCATTTTATGGAAATTATGCGAAGAGGCTCATGTAAATTCCACTTTTTGAACCTATCACCTAACTCTCTGTAGGTAGCTTATCGAGTAGTTTAGGAGAACCTGCAAATTCTAAATCTCAAGAAAAATATACCGGAAGCCAAGAATTTGAGAATATTGATGCTTCAGAAAACAACCCTGAAATCGCAAATATCAAAGATATTGATCTCCCTATCAAGGCTTTCGCCAAGTATCTCTTCAGTATTTCCTGAATTCTCAGTATTTTAGCAATATTTCACCGAGTGCCAGAAGGGAAGAAACATATTTTGAAAAGTTCAAGAATATGTCGTATGAAAGTCTCTCTTTTTCTCTATTAACTTCACAAAGGATGAACATAAAATTCAGCTTGGATAATTTCGGGCAGAATGCCTGGATTGTTGAAGGAGATAAAAACTTTGATGTCTATCTCATGGGAGAAAAATTTGAAATCGGAAGCAACCCACACAATAAAGCCCAAAAATTAAAGGAAATCAAAGACCGCTTCAGCAAAATCACCTGGTTTTCTTACAGAAAGAACTTCCCAAAACTTAATCACAAAAAACTACCAAGTGCCGAATCTTTCATTAGTGATACGGGCTGGGGATGCATGATCAGAGCTTGCCAAATGATGTTCGCCGAATGTTTAAAAAGGTGCTATACTTCCCAGCAACTCCGAAAATCTGAGAATAGTGGCCAAAATTATGAAGAACTGAATTATAAAAAACTCAATACTAGAGTCATTTCTTGGTTTTTGGACTCTGAACTCACCTCAAAAAACGCTCCCTATTCGATCCAAACTATCAGTAAATACATATACAGCAAGTTCAAAACCCTTCCAGGAGTCTGGCTGAAGCCATCTATGGTATTATTTGCTTTGCAAAGAATGCACAAAGAGTTTTCCAAATATACTCTCCCAGATCTAGATGTCGAAATTTTCCTTGAAGGAACCGTCTACTTCGCACAGACGATCAAGAAAATGACAAGTGTCAGAATGAATGATGAAGAGAATAGCTATTATGAAAGCGGAGCTGAATCAGATTTTGAAGTTATCGAAGAGGATGACAATAATAAATTTTCAGGTCAAAAGCCCAAAAAAAGAGCTTCCAAACTCTCTTCTGAAATCAAACTTCGAAAATCCAGCAGTGAGGGTCATCCCTTTGAGACAGCATTAATCGATGATCCAAAAGATTTCGAAAAACTCTTCAACATGAAATGGAAAAAATCGCTTGTCATCTATCTCCTCGCTAAAATTGGACTTGATAAGCCTAACCCTGAATATATGCCATTTCTTCAAGAGTTACTCTCTTACCCTGAATCTATCGGAATGATTGGTACTGCTTTAAATTGGTTTGGAATCATTAATATTATTTCACAGGAGGAAGACCCGGTTTAGCATATTACATTGTGGGATATAGTAAAGATAGACTTATCTATCTTGACCCTCATTTCGTTCAAGTAACCTTTAAAAAAAAATTACAATCTCACTTACCTCTTCCCACTAGGACTCAGTCAAGAATAAAAAGGAACTAGAAAAGAACCTTGATACATACTCGTATGATAAAATCAAATCAATTGGATATCCAGAGATTGATACTTCTGTTGCATTTGGATTCTTCATTCAGGATGAAACCAGTTTCCAGGAATTTATAGCTCGATTCCAACGATCTTGTGAAAAAAAGGAGGCTTTCCTTGGGCTTGAAATGAGCCTGTCGAAGGATGAAATTGGAGATGTTGAAAGTTTTGATGAAGATGACGATGAAGAATTCGAAATGGTATTTGTCAAGTAATACCAGACTTTTTTGAGGTTGTTTAGATTCTATTATTTAAATAGACAAAATTTTTTAGATCTCAATAGAAAATTATTTATTTAATAATTATTCCTTACTTTGCTTTGCCCTGTTAGTCTTTCAAAAATTGATCCTCTTCTTGTTGTCTATGTAATTATATTTCAATAATAATAGTATATACATTTTTATATTCTATTATTATTCAAGAAGAAATCTATTGAAAGAACTTTTTGTTCAAAATTTTTTTTGATTAATATATTACTGAATAAGCATATGATTACTATTCAATATTATATAGCTGAATTTCTAATTCAATTTCTTGTTATCAACATATCTATGTTGGGGCTCAGGTTGGCAGCTCAACGAATAGCCTTCAGTTCCTTGGCCATAGGGGACGGCAACTTCGATGCAGGGTTTAGGAATATCCAAATGATAAATTTCCATAATTCCTCTAATTTCAGAGGGGTCCTTGACAATATTCTTCAAGACATAGGCCTTAATTTCGGGATAAACTCTGGCAACCAAAAAGATGAAACTCATCTTGGATTTGTAAGGATATGTTGTGTAAATGCACTCAGCTTCGGGTATTTCTCTGAGCTTATACACTGGGTTTGCTGCGGCAAAACTTTCAGCCTTTTCTCTATCTTCTTCCTGAAGAAATAAGCCACAAACTGCACGGCATGAATTAGGGTCTTGGACAACCTTGGGATTGTCATAATAGATACCAGCGGCTTCTTTAGAGGGACTGAACAAATGCATCATGGTTTTGCCCATATTTTCGTAAACAGAACCAATATTCTTATATTGGCCGACATATTCGCGGTAAAGGAAGAGTTTTCTATCCATTCTTTTGCTTTTCATCTCGACTTGGTTCAAAGCCCCCATGTACCATAACCAAACGATACTGATAATGAAAATAATGAAAACTATCAGGAAGAGAGGAAGCATCAGAAGCAAAATTAATTTTATTTATATTTTTTATAATCCCAAGTTGACTCATATATTTAAAAGGATGACCCTCCTTATGGAAATATCTTCAAAACAATGGCGACATGAGATCCTGAAGAGAGCCCCTAACCCCTTCAAGAATGATCATTTTTATCAACCCTATATCCACTAAATTAGTTGGAAAAGTCTTTTTAAAACGGGAAAATATTCGGCGCGGGTTTATTCAAATGAAGAAAATTTCTCAAGGTTTATTTCAAAGAGCCAAATTTAAGTTATTCATCTAATTTTAGCTTCTTCAACTTTTTTTCCAATTAGGAGAGAGAGATTATTTTTCTAATCAATATTGACATCCTGAAATGTTGTTGTTTATATAATAAATTTATATAGATTAATAAAAATAAATATCTATGATATGATGTGATGTAGAGACAGGCATAAAGATGTATGTAGATTTATACTCATTCTACTTTCCTAAATAATAACAGTGTTTTGGTCTTGTATTATCAAAATCATACATGGTTTTTTAACACAATTTGAGAAATAAGAGAGAGACGAAAAAATCTTCATAATGTCAACAGAACAGAATTGCTAGCTAATCTTTTTTATAAATAATTTGTCCAGTCCGGGAAAAAACATTAGGAACTCAACAGACTTTCCAATCTATTGATCTCATGTTTTATATCTTTGTATCGTTTATATTCCTCTGCAACGGGTGCTATATCGTTGTGATACTTTATCTTTCTATTATTATTCTTTGTGAATTCTGTCTGGTAAGAATGAAGCTTTTCTCTCAACAACTGTCTAAAGTTCTTATATTCTTCCAATTGCCTTCTAATATGCTCTTGTGAAAGCCCACTTCCTCCGCCGGGATTCATTTGTCCGCGCGACATTGTTTGTCTACTGTGCTGCCTATCCTCAAAATCATCTCCCAAATTAAACGTTCCTCTATCCTTAAATGTATCTCTTGACAGCTGAACTTCAAAAGAAGTCTCCAATTTCCTTTCAGGGAAGCCGGTAGTTGATCTATTTTCTTTCTCGAGGCCAGAGCCTTTGAACGTTTTTGAATTTTTTGCTGCGGCATTATCAGTGCTTTTATTTGCTTTAATTTTGTCGGAATTCAAAATAATGTATTGCTTTATTTTCTTGTAGTAGATGTATAAAGGTCTCATTGGCTCCTTTTCTTCTCTTTCAGGAGCACGCTTGAACATTTGGGCAAAATAAGAGTCATAATTCTTTAATTCGTTTTTCACATTCTTCTTTTCTGCTTGCAGCTGCTCGTAAGTGAAAGCGGACAAGTTCACCTTCTTCACAGTCCTGAGATCCAAATTAAGGTTCGTAAGTGCGTCTTGTAATCTTTGTGGGCCATCCTTTTTAATCCATCTTTCCATTGATGGAGGCTCGGAGGTTTTTAAAGAAAGATTTTGTCTGTTAAACTGACCACTATGACTATTATTAAGTGTTGCACTTGAATAGTTGGATCTGTTTTCTGATTCAATCTTTCCAGCAGCTTGGAGAGAACTAGATGATGTATTCAATGATGCGATTGATGATCCAGACATCCTCTTATCAAAAGAGTTATCAATGCTTCGAGATTTATTATGTGCATAGTCCACGCCCTTCTGAACCGATGGACCAGAATCCACACTATTGAAAAGTAATGATTCTTCTTTCTGTAATCCTCCATTGTTGGTAAGATCGCCTGATGATTTCTTCTCTATTTTAAACGCTCAGAAAAAATCAATGAAAATCAAATTACTTTCATGCTTAGTTACAGGAGCTACACGAGCCAGTTGTTGTGTTTGCTGTTGAGGTTTATTAATCCATGAAGGAACTTCACGCAAGCCAGATTGAAAGCTTGGCCCCTTGTGGAAAAGACTTCCAACTGTTGTAGTTAAAATCTGGTTGAGGATGTCTAATTCCATTTAACAATCTAAAAAAAATAAATTTAAATTAACTGAAGTATACTAGCTAGTACACACTTAGATTTTCATCGTTAATAAATCAATAACAGTTAACATTGATATTTTGAGAGGAGATACTTTCCTTTTTTCTTCAATCTGCCATCGATTCTGGAAATGTAATCTATTAAGCTTACTTACTTCTTGATTTAAGGATAAGCTGAGCTTTCATTCCTCTTTTTCTTGACTGTCGTCGAGACTTGATTCTGAGGAAAAAATACCAGTCTTTTAAAGCTTTTTGACAACATATTGTCGACAAGAAAAAACTTTTGAAAAGTTCAAAAGACTTGCAGAAATAGCATATTTTCATTGATATCAGAAAATCAGATAGCCTTTTCATATTAAATTTTATACAAATGAATCTAACAATCCAACGTTAAAATTTCATCGATAACAAAAATTATTCCTATTCATACAAAAACGGAAAATTATAAACAATTAAATTTAATAGCAAAACTCTTCGTCATCTTCAATAATTTGTCTTAATTTTTCAACCACGAGCGTAAAGTCATAAGCATTACTATGAGAAAAAAAAATTATTTCATCTATCAACAGAAAAATTTCTTACTGTGCACGTTTCTTTAAAATTTCATTATCCCTTTGATATTCCTTCTCTTTTGCTTTTAATTGATTATTCAAGTCAGACAAATCTATTCACCATCATTAGTTCAAATTCAACAAAAAATTTCCCTACCATTTTGAATGATATCAAAGACTGACATATTATTTTTGGAAGAAGACTTGTTATTTTGATCCATACTTTGATTTGTTACAAAAGATCTTGATGGAGTTTTGGCAGTTCCTTGACCTCTGTTCTCAACACTCAAACTTGAGTAATCTTGAGTATCACTTCGTTCTCTAACACTTCTTCCCATCTTTCCTGCTGACATATATGCCTAGTTTTTCCATCAATTAATTATTTCGCTCAATATTCTATGTTTACTGTGGATCTTGGAGGCTTTGTCGTGCTTGGTCTTTCTTCAAAATTCCTTGATTGTTCGAATTGCCTTGAGCTGATATTTAACCCAGGAGAGCTCGCAGCAACGCCAAAGGATTGAAAAGCCAAATCAACTTTGACTTGTGCAACAGTCATATATCCATCATCTGGGTCATAAACGTTGTACCAACCTGTCAAAGTTTTAGGAACATTTGATCTGGCTGACCCCTTCATATTGCTAAAGAGTTTGCTAAAATCAACTTCACAGATGCCATACAATGTCATCTCTTCAGGCTGAGCAAACATTTGCACTTGGCCTGATGTATAGAATATCAAAATTTTTAAGGTATCTTCTTTTGAGACGCTCTCAATCAAATCTAATTGAGTCTCAATTTCGCTCTTCAAATTCAGTCTGACATATGATTCTTCAACTGCAACGTAATTTGACATTATACTAGCTGCGTCTTCATCTGGTACTCCAGTTCTGACTTCTACTTTACAACAATAACTTCCTTCATTATATCTATTAGAGAAAAAGTTATTTTCGGCCCAAAAACTCTTTGAAAAATTACATAACATTTTTTAATTGATCAATATTGATAGAAAGTTTGGAGTCAATTATTCTTGAAGCTTGTTGGAATTGTTGTTGAGATCTTGAAAGACGATAGGAAGATCTTTGATCCTTCATATTATCCATATCATCTTCCAACTTTCTCTTCACATTTAAAGAAAGTCTAGGATCTAAAGGTGGTAAATTTGGTCTCTCTTGGTTTTGAGGGAGGTTATAATCTCTTCTACTGAGTTCTCTTGCTGAAGACTGCTTGGTTCCAGAGAAATTAGGAGTTTGTGCAGCCTTATAAAAATTAGCTTTCTCAAAATCTCACAGTTCCCCATACCTTCTTTTTTTCAGTAAATTGTTGTTGTTTACCTTCGAGGTTATCAAAATTTTCTTTATGGGAACTAGAATTTAAAGTCATATTTCCTCCTTTCTTTCCAGAAGTCAATTGTCTTTTATCTCCAGCCAAAGTGTATGCCAAAGAATCCTGATTATTCTCTTTGCGATTGGAATACTCTCCAAATCTTCTTTGATCAAGCCCAGAAAAAGCTGGTTGTTGTTCTTGTTGCTGTAAAAATGTTGGTGAAGTGAATTCATGGGCCTGAGGGATCATAGGACTCATATTATCTAACCTTGACGCACTTGGTCTTTCTTGTCCTCCTCCTTCACCAAAAAGATCCAAATTCCACCAACTGCTTGTATCATTCTTTTCACTTGGAGCTTTTGGCTTCACATTTGATAAGTCTCTTTGATCTCGCTCAAGAAGATTAGATGTAGAAGGCTGTCCACTCTTGAGCTTGGTTTCTGGAGCTGCTTCTTCTTCGTATTCAGTGAGCATAGATGCTCGTAAGAAAGAGAATTGCATGAGTTCTTCACATCTTGGTCTTTTATCAGGATTGAATGAGAGTAAGGCTCTTAATAAAATTCCAGATTCTGGTTGGATATTCCGGAGTAATTCATTTATTAAGGGAGAGGAATTTTTCTGAGTACTGTTCGTGTAAAGATGTCGAATAATTGCATCATATAACTCTTTGCTCATATAAAATACATCTTCTTTCTTTGGAATTCCCAATACCTAAAAAGTTTTAATTATAAAATCCATAATCACGGTTATTACTTCGAAGAATTTGACAAGCTTTTCGAAAGGTTCATGTGCTTGGAAAAGAGGAGATAATGAAGCAAACATATCGGAAAAAATACACCCAAGAGACCACATATCATTAGCATAGGAATTCATATCAGCTTGCTCTTCACTATCAAGACTTCCTCCAGATTCATTCAAACTGTCATCTTCAAACATTTTGGAGGTTCTGAGAATGTATTCTGGAGAACTATACCAAGACTTGGTTTTAGGTCGATTGCTATTCGCTCTATTTGGATCGCTTTGTTTGTTTTCTTGGGTCTTGAGTTTAAATGGCCTCAAGTAAACATGAAATTCATCTTCAACCCAGATATTCTCTGGACATAATTCCATGTGTGCTTCGCCTAATTCGTGCAAACTTTTCACGATAATCACAAGATTTTGAAAAAGTCTGTGCTTTTTTGCAAAACTGATGTCGTTTTCAAGGACTTGACTCAAAGGAATAAACTTGTCATTCAAGTCTGAAAATAAAGGTTCAACAACATAGAGGAAATGTCCTAAAATTATAAGCTTTATTCTCAAATTCAATACCTCCATCCTCATGAGAGAGGAAAATGTTGTCTGCAAGCACTATTCCTTGACTAAAAGCAGTCATTAACACTCTAAATCTCTCTTTTGAAGTCGAATCTGTGGGAAATGGACGTCTATATATCTTCACTTTCTGTGTAGAGTTTTTCATTGTCCCCTCATGAATTGAATAATTCTCTTTCCAAGTATCTGGGAAGGAATTAGAACAATTTCAATATATTTCTCAATACCTTTGTAGATTGCGTAATCTTCTAACACTTCTCGAATGTCAAGAGTGTAGTCTTCAAGATTGATACTATCAAAAGATGCATTCTGCATTTTTCCCAAGTTTGATTTTTAAATTTTTGCTAATTTCTCACTGCTTTTATTCTACTATAATATATTTCAACTCTCATTGTTCTAATTTCCATGCAGATTTAATCTTTTCATCATTTTCAGTAAACAAATGATTATAGCAACTAAGATTAGGATTCTTCATCAAGTAATATGAACTCAACCATTATTTTTGGTAACACTCTCTTGTAATCTTGTTTCTGTTGATAATTTCAAGAAAAGTACAAACTTTTTTAATATTAATCAAATTTAAAAAATACTATTCAAGCTACCAACTCAAAAAAATTGATGTCAGTGTTAACATTTCAAGTTGGACAATGCGGAAATCAGGTTGGACAGGCATTTTATGACTTTATTACTGCTGAAATAATAAATGCATCTCCAGCTTCACAGGCTATTGCTGGTGACACTTTCTTTGATTACAATCCAAAAACAGATAAATATGAAGCAAGATCTGTTCTTATTGATATGGAACCTAAAGTTATCAACGAATGTCTCACTTCACACAAAAGAGAAAACCTATGGGATTACGATCCGACTATGTGCTTATATAAACAAGAAGGTTCTGGTAATAACTGGGCCTTTGGTCATAATGTCCATGGACCAAGTTGTATTGAGCCAATTCTTGAAAAATTTAATCGCCAACTCGAAAAAGCTGATTTTCTTGATACTGTCATCTTTTTTCAAAGTCTTGCTGGAGGTACTGGCTCTGGATTTGGATCTTTCCTTGTCGAAGCTGTCAGAGAGAATTATCCTGATATCGATATCTTGAATATTGCTGTTATGCCCTTGCTTACAGGTGAGGTTATTGTGCAGAATTACAACGCAACAATGACTCTTTCTACGTTATATGAGAATAGTGATGCAGTTCTGCTTGTTGAAAACGATTTGTTGAATATTCTTTGCAAAAACTTGCTCCATATAAAGAAACCAACTCTGGATGATATGAATAAAGTTTTGGCGACAATGTTATCGTCTTTTCTTTATCCTGTCTTGTCTGATAAGAAGAAAAACTTTTATTCTGTCCTTCAAAATCGCCTCAATATCTCAGATTTGATCCACGATTTACTCGTCCAAAATCCTTTATACAAGTTACTCAGCATAAAAAATGTTCCTCAAATGCCAGATACAAATAAAGCCTTCTCAGCAAATCTGTGGAGCTCTTTGGAAACTCGTTTATTCCAAATGGCTATTTCAAACACGACTGAAGCTAATACGAATTATTCAATGAAACCTACTTCGCAACGAGCTATAAAATCTATTGCAAATCTTTTGATTGCTCGAGGAGAACCTCCCCAGACTAAAGTGATGGCCGCAAACGAAAAAGATTACAATTTCCCATTAATCAAGCAAAAAGAACTGTATACCACCAAAATCTCCCATTCTTACATGATCTTAAAAGACAATCACAACTTCAATAATAATGACAAATCCTTGTGTCTTGTGAGTAACTCCCAAACTTATCTGAGTGCCCTTGACGTCATTTCTAAAAATGTCTATAAAATGGTTCATGCAAAAGCGTATCTCTACCAATACGAAAAACATGGATTAGCTATTGATGATTTCCATGAAGCTCTTGCTCGTGTCGAACAGGTTTATCATAATTATTCTGAATTATAGAAAGAGTTGTGTATTTTATATTGTCTCCCTTGTCTGTAATATTATTGAATCGAGTTCTTTCCAAAAAAATCCTCACGAAATAAGAAAAATTTTTGAGAGTTAAAAAGTTATATTAGTTATTTATTTTGATTCACAAGGACATAACAAATAAATTGATTAATGAGTTACAACAACAACAAAAAATTTTATTCAATTTCAATTTCATTAGAGATATTAATCATAAAAAAGAAATTATCACTCCTTAAACTTATTTCTTATTTCTTAAAACGTCAAATCTGTTATCATCATTAATCTTCTTATCCATATTTTGGTAGTCTTGTAAGGCTTGGATTTCGAATTTAGAGGCTCTTTGATCGAGAATGAGAATTCTGAATTGTAATTTCTCAATCTTTTCATCAAAGTCTTTATCTTGTTGGGCTTGTTCGGGCTTCGCTTGCATTCTCTTTGTGGCCTCACGCTCTTCTCTGGCAAGATTTTCTCTTTCTTCTTCCAATCTCTTTTGAATAATCTCTGCTCTTGCCAAAATTCTCTCCTTCAATTTATTCATTACTTCATTCTTAATATCAATAGCTTGTTGATAGTTGAACTTTTGAGTGCCCAACAAATCTCTCTTTGCCAAATATGGATACAAGTAATCCTTGGTGTATGCATCTTGGTCAGCTTCCTCGTCCTTCTTCTTTGAAGCATACTTGTATTTCTCTCTGGCCTTATCTTGAATTGACTTCTCGAGAATGTCTCTGTTGGCTTCTTCCAAAGCATTGCTCTTCCTGTATCTGTTGATCTTCTCTTCAATGTCACTTCTCTTATCTTGCTCTCTTTCAGCAATTTCTTCTTGTGATCTCATCTCGTTAACACCCTCCTTCTCCAAATCATGCACTCTCTTGTATTCAAGTTGCTTCTTGGCATCGTGGATCTTCTTCTCGCCTTCATTAAGCTTGGCATGGACTTGGATTTGATCTCTTGGATACTCAGCAATAAGTGGTGCAATCTGTCCTTCTTCCATATGATAGTAAACCTTGACGTAGTTCTTCTTGATGTTGACGACCATCTTGGCGGGTTGCTCGCTTGGTCTGATGGAAGGATTCTTGTCGAATCTTTGAGTAAGCTTGGTGATAATAACGTTGCCGACGTGGTTGTCTTTGAAGGGGAAGTTGCTTCTGTTTTCTTCTCCCTTTTCGAATCTGATACTTCTGTACACAACACGATCGTCACGATCTTCGTAGAATTCCATTGTCTTTTCACCAACAAGCTCTATTCTCTTGACTAAACCGTCTTCATTTCTGTTCTTGTAGAAGATAATCTCACGAGACTTTCTATCAACTTCAGTAATTTTCTTCCAGTTGTGAGGAACATTGGGGTCAAAGTATTCAACAGTGGTGTAAAGGAATGGGAATCTTCTTCTCACCTTCAATCTGTCCACTCTGTGCTTGAACAAATATCTAATTTCCTTGATCTTTAATCTTCTAAAGTCCTCGAAGATTGTAATTCTCTTCACCAAACCATCAACCTGAGAATACTCGGCATAAGTTTCCACCTTGCATCGTTTATAGTATTGGCAATTCTCACCCAAAAGTGAACCTCTGTGGTATGCTTCATATTCAAGGATGATCTTAGGAGGCCATGGTGCAGGCATATCGAGCACTTGTTGGATCTCTTGGAGTTCCTTTTCTTCATCAGTCATTTGAACTTGTTGCTGAGCTCCTTCTTCTCCGCCTTCTTCATCATTTTCAGCGAGAAAAGTACCAAAGGTCAAAGTGTCCAACATGACATATTCCCATTGAGGAGAACCATCAAGGTTTTCAAAACTGACTTCCTTGGCTTCAATTTGAGGCTTCAAGTTGATCCAGAAGTTTCTGTTGTTGAAGCAGCAGTCAACGGTTTGATAATATTGTGAGTCACTATCGTAAATTCTTCCGGTTGAGGGTTCCAAGAACAAGTTCTTCTCAACACCTCTCTTGCCCTTCTTGATCAAAACCCAAGCGTGCTTTCTAACGCCGTCATAAGGGTCCTTGAAAAGCTTGTCAGGCTCCTCATCATCAATGGTAATAGCCTTTCTCTTTTCTTCTTCTTCACGGGCTTGCTTCTCTTCGACCTTCTTCTTGTCATATTGAGAAATAATAGGAGCTTTCTTGTTCAATCCAAACTCACTCTCCTTCTTCACAACCTTCACTTGCTTCAATTCTTCGTCAAGGCCGTCAAGTCCTTCAGTTTCCATGGGCTCATAATCCATGTAACTTTCATTTTTTGTGGTGATTAATCTGTCTGCTGTGCCAAAAACAACATAAGCGTCATATCCTGCTCCGATCAAGATTGAGGCCAAAAGGATGGACATGTCGAAGCAATCACCTTTTTGCCATTTCATGACATTTGTTGGTGAAGGCATGACTTCAGGATATTGATTGGGAGGATCAAGCTCCTCATATTGTATAAATGTTGAAATAAATTTGACAGCCTTTTGGTAATCATAGAGTTCAAGGTATCCCATCTTTTGAGGTCTGATTGTTGTGCAAATGAATTTATAAACATCGCATTCGTTCTTGGGATAAAGTAACAAGTCTCTGTCCACATCATAGGCGAATTTGAATTGTTTCTGATATTGAATTACGTGTTCCAATACCAGTTCTTCCTTTGGAGAGTTTTCAGTGTAACAAACTGGAATATGACCATATCGACCAGCCTTAAAATTGTTGCAGCGAATCAGCTTTTCGTTAATGACTTGACCTTGGTCATCATCATTAACAAGGTTGGCTTGGATGACTTGATTGGGATCCATTTGAGATGCTTTGAGTTGTTCTGTAGCAAGTGACATTGCAGAATCCAACTGATACTCAGTTGCAAAAATTTATTAATTATTATTCAAGATTAACTTTTAAAAAAAAGTCTGCAATGAATTTTTTGAGATCAGTCTAATTCTTAACTTCCTTTATCTGAAATAGAGAATGAGAGTTGGAGATTCAGATTTTTAACAACAAACAAGTTAAAAAATACGATCTTTTATATTATAAAAAGATAAAGACAAGGTAGTTAAGGACAAATACAAAACCAAATAAAAATATTATTTAAAAGAAAAACCTATCTATTTATCTACTGCGGGTAAAAAAATACACTCCCACAAAATATGGTATGGTAAAAATTGCATATATTACAAAACCAAAAATTCTTTTCACATTATTTCTTTTTAGAACTCAAAGACTTCTTTATTAATTCTTTCACATGATTATTTTCTGCATTTTTTAGACATCTTAATTTGATCTCTTTTGGATATTCAGTTTTCTCCAAAAGGTACTCCACAACATTTCCATGACTCCATCTCACTGCCAACTCAATTGGTAAATCCTTCACCTTTCCTTTATTCACCTAGATAATGTGAATTAATAAATATTAAAAAACTCCAAAAATACCTTAGCTTCAACAAGATGGTTAGCACCAGCTTCAATTAAAACCTTGATAACTTCTAAATTTCCATTCTGAGCTGCGATATGTAATGGTGCATATCCATCCAAATTATGCTGATTTAATAAATGCTCAGGATCACTCTTTTCAATCATATTCCTTTTACGAAAATTAACACGACGAGGATCTACAAATTTCCCAATTACTTTCTAGGATCTTTATCAATAATTTTTTTGACAATCTTAGCATCTTGTTTTGAACCAACAGCGCAACAATCCCAAAACAATTTATTTCTTCTGAATTTCTCAAATGCATCTTTCGTGGTCTCAGCTTTCTTTGAAAAGTTATTTTTTTTATTTCAAAATTCTCCCATACATAGAAGTTCTTGTTTGGAGCAAACTTCTTATTGTCTTTCCATGTTCTCAATTGGAAGTTTGTAATTTCATTCACAATCTCCTCCTAAAATTTTTTATTCACAAACATTCTCCTTCACTAAATCTTACCACATCATTTATCTGATTGGCTTCTTGTCTTTGAATTAATGATAAAGATTGAAGCACATAACCCAATTTTCCCCAAATTTTCTTTGATGCAGGTTGTCTACAGCATAATTAGTCTTCAAAAGGTTTAAACCAATTTCTTACTCAGAAATAGTTCCAGGGGACTTCATTCCTGGACTAAGCTGTATACTTGAAAAATGTTTATTTTTGTCCATACTTTGTCCGAGCAAATTATTGGTATTTCTATGAGTGGCATCCAATGCGAATCGGGATGGAATTAATGCTGTACTGCAAACATTTGTGGGACTATTAATTGATGCACGCTTTTCTCTCCTTTCGAAAACATGATTATCAATTCCTTGCATATCCTCAATCTTTTCCACAGTCCCTGAATCGTAGGAATTTATGCCCGAATTCACACCCTCATCATCACTATCCTTAATTGCTGTAGGCATCATGCTTGAACTATTCCCGCGAGGCCGTGTTTCAAGGTCAATCAGTAAATCTTCAGGCTTCAGAAGCTCTGGATTTTCAATTGGTAAATTGTGGACACTTAGAGTTTTGGTAGCAAACATTTTTGGAATAGAACCCGCTTTTTGCGTGGACTCGGGGTTATTCTGATCAGGGAAACTTTTTGTTGTGACCAAAATATTGTGTGAGCAGTATGTTTCATCATCAGGTTCGGTTTCATCTTCAAGAAACTTGGCCATCGGAGGCTTAAAAACTGGTTTATCATGACATTGTCTGAGATGTCTTGAATAATCGGCTGTGCTTACTGAGTTGGCAGAAGTTGGGTTAAATTTATTGGAAGATTGGAAAAAATGAGGGCTGTTTCTGGATGGGCTCGAGTGTTGGTCGACATGAAATGATAGCTGTAGAAATTGAGCCGACATTGTTGAAGTTCTAATAAAGGAATAATATTTATGTGGGAATTACTCTGGGCAGTCCTATGCAATCTAGAATTGAAATTTCTTTGTATACTAAATTTTAAACTTGTGCGAATTATTGAAGTATCCAACAATACGAATTTTTCCCAATCACCTAATTTCAGGCTGATTCCTAATTCCTTAGTTTACCCTGTTCCCTGGGGAATCTGCGCAAAACTCTTAATCTCTGGCTATTCCATCTCTTCAAAAACTATCATACTTATTCGAGTTTTGAAAACTTCAGGTGGCAAAAGAACCTTTACTGAACATACCATTACAGCTTTTGTGAGCACTGGGTCAAAATTTCAAAGGATAACCTCCAAAATCTATTTTGTTTAATTGAGAAAGGATATATGACTTCTATGTAAAAAAATTTAACATTTCTCGAATTCAACCTTTTTTTAAAATTATTTAATAAAAATTTGGGTTGAATTGATGTTGATGTTGATTAATCATTCAAATCATTGACTTGTTTTAAATCTTTCAAGGTTCTTTCAAGACAAGGCATTCTTGACTTCTTTCCAGAGAATAAATCACAGAATTCTTAAATTTCCCTCCTAATCACATTCTCTTTTTGTTTTAATTTTTTTCCCTCCGAGAGTTCAACAGCCTTCTCTAAAATAATTACAAGAAAAAGGGAGGTATAATAAATAACCTTAAAGAAATATTTCTCATATCATAAAAGGGATAAATAAACGAGCAAAATTAATTTTTTATTCGGAATTTTTTTATCTGTAGGAAATTAGAATTCATTCATTCAATGCTAAAAACAGAGAAATAATTATAATTAATAATTAAAAAGCTATTTATTCATTAATTAATGATTCATCAAAAAGGATGGGAGGAGTTTCCTGGATGGAGCATGGGTAAAGTCAACTTTTTGGTCGTTTTGGATATCATTGTCAGTGTCCTCTCCCTCTTAGGCAGCATAATTCTCTTCTTTTTCTGCATCAGATTACGTTCTCCAAAAACACTTTCAGTCAAATTTATCACCGCTTTGGCATTATCAGACGTCTTTTATTCAACTGCAAATATTTTATCAAATTTCCTCAACATGACAACCGCTGAAGAATTATTCTGCCAGATCCAAGGCTCAATGAGATATTGCTCATTTATTCTTTCAATTTACTTTTCCGCATGTACTGCCATAGTTTCATACCAACCATCATCCTTCTTAAATCGCACAAATTCAAGCATTTTTGTCACTTTAGCCGCTTCTACAGGCCTATTGATTTTCCTTGGCGTCCCAATTCTCTGGTAAATACTTCTTAATTTCTTCAAAAACTTATCCCACTCACTAGTATTCTGATTTTCCAAGATATATCCATCACTCCAGAACTGTTAGATTGTGCTTTCAAACTCAAGCAAGCAACGTCTATGGCTGAGTTGCTCACTTTCTACCTTGGCTTTTGCGGCGCTCCAGTTCTTCTCGCTCTTTTTGTCGTCATAATTGGTTATCTAAAAGCACTCAGATCTGCCAATGAAATTCCAAAAGCTGTCATGGACCAACTTGGCTTCAAAAAGCATCACCTCTTATTATATCCAATCGTCTTGCTGATGGCATTTTTACCAAATTTGGTGGATGGTATAGCATCAATCTATTTATATCCTCCACCATTCTGGCTGTTAGTCCTTGATATCTCAATTTCTCATTCTATCGGAATTATAAATGCACTTTTGTATATCAATTTGAGAAGACTATATCAAATAGGCAGTCCTGATAGAGTGAGTGAAGGGACAGATATGATTGGGACGTGTGAGGAAATTGAATCTATGAGTTCAAGTATAATCCGACATAGAAAAACTAGCATAAATGGCTCTCTATTCGTTTATTAAAAAATATGGAACTAATGGAAATCTTTCTTTATTCAAATAAAGTATACCATACATAACTCTTTGTACTTTTATGAGAAATGCTTTTTTTTTTTTCCAAAAAAAAACCTTGAAAAAAACTTTTCAGCTCTCTGAAAATTAAAAAAAAGAAAGTCAGAATTTTTTTTTTTCAAACAAAATTAAAAAAAATTCATCTTCATCATCTCTTTCGAGTCTTTCTCATTTTTCTCCATAATCAATATTATTCGAGTGTAATTTTCCAAATCCAAAATAAAATCGTTTATTATTATAATTTTAGTATCCAATCCAATACAAAATCTTAATATCGCGCTCGCTTTTCAATGTCTCTCAAACATCTCCTCAATCCTTCAAGCTTCTTGGCTAGACTATCCAAATTATTTCATCTTTTCCTTAATGATCCAGTCAAAGTCTTGAAAGACCGTCACTTTTATGCCTTGGTTGGCTTATTTGGCCTCTTCCCTCTTTTCAAGCATACTCTTAAATTAATCAGCTACAGTCTTCGACTCAGATCTATCACAGATTTCGCAAATTTGTATAGACAATCTGTTGCTCCTAATGAATCTTCTTGGGTTGTTGTTACTGGAGCTACTGCAGGTCTTGGAAAAGCATTTTGTCAAAAATTCGCAGAATTAGGATTCAATATTGTTGCTGTTTCCAGAAGCCAAGAAAGACTTGATGAACTTGAATTGGAATTGCTTGCTATCAATGCTTTATCTAAAATCAAAAAAGTTCAAGTTGATTTCACAAAAACCTTCAGAAAACATGATCTTGAAACTACAGTCATTAATCAGCTTAAAGATTTGGATATTAGTATTCTTGTGAATAATGTGGGAGTCGGTGAGTGTTATTCATTCAATGAACTCAATTCTGCCAAAATCTACAGGACTGTCCACACAAATGTCTATCCTCAAATCTATTTAACTCAAGGCTTAATCCCACAATTAAACAAAAGAAGCAAAACTCACAAAACTGGTATTATTAACTTGAGCTCAAATCTTGGTACTGAAGTCATTCTCCCTTATTTCAGCATCTATTCTGCTACAAAAGCTTTCAATGATCACTTTTCTCAAGCTCTTGCCAGTGAATATCCTAACATCGATATCTTGTCAGCCAGGCTTGGAAGAACAAAAACCAATATGAATCCCACTGCTAAAACCTTGCCAGAAGTCGCAGTTGTTAGTATTTTAAAAGCACTTGGAAGACATAGAGAAACTACAGGCACTATATCTAGTTATTTGGAAGCAAATGTTGGACCAACAATGTATTGGATGGTGAAAAGAATGATCAGAAAAAGTGTTTATGCAGTTTACGAAAGAAAATATAGACAAGATCTTATACAAAATGGAGATCTGCCTTTGTTACTTGCTTAAATAAGACTTTATTGTCTATTTATATTGGAGTAATTTAAGCATCATCAGCAAATATTTTGTCTAGTTCTGAACTTGTTAATGATAAAATGTCTTTGGGCAAAGGCTTATCTTGTGCAAGAGCAAATAAATAATCTAATCGTTCATCAGCAGCTCGAATACTTGCTTGAAGTAGTCTAAGTTCTTTCTCAAATATCCTTTGTTGAGCTAGATAATGATGAATTAGCAACCGTCTCATAGTTGTTTACCTTGAAGATTCCAAGATGTTGTTTCAATAGCATTAAACATTTCTGTCAACTCTTCTATATTATCTTCGACTACCACATCTTCTTCTTGTTGGTCATAATCTAAAAACCAATAAACTTTTTAATAACAAAATTTTTTTACAATAGGAATCACCAAGAGCTGATTTTTCAAGAGATCCTTTATTTTCAGTAGTTTGGGACTTGCCTTCATTACTCTTTTTCTTTGTTAAAATCACTTTTTTCGGTTTCTGATCGTCTTCTTTAAAAACTTTTTTCACTAAATTTTTTTCTTCATCAAAAGCATATTTGATCGTTTCACAACTTCCTTTCTCGGTTTCATTCTCACTTGAAAAACTCTCCTCATACTCATATTCATATTCATCCTCTTCATCTTCATCTTGTTTTTTGTAAATTCCCATTGCTTCTTTATAAAATTGACAATTTTGCTGCTTTAAATTCATCATAAAATCTGAATAACTACCGCTCCTCTCCTTCTTCTTTTCAGTCTGACTGCCACTCTCCTTAATTTCTTCTTCTCCGCTAGATTCCTCATCCTCTTCTTCAGCCTCATCGTATTTGCTGAAGAGATTCTGAGGATCCAAGCCAAAATCTTGATAAAAGCTAGGGTCTTTTTTGAGTCTTCCTGAACATTCTGGGCTTTCTTCATAATCTACTTTATTCAACAACACAATGGGTCCTGATTCCTCTTCATCATCTTCATCCTCCTCTGGATCATAATCACTTTCATTTTGCTCGAATTCAGACTCACTCTCAAATTCACAAGTGCTGCAATACTCACTATAAGACTCTCCACTTTCACTAATTAATTCACTTGATTCCAACACACTCTCATCGGAATTTTCTTGACCAATTTTCTCCGCTTCATGTCTTCCTTTACTTGAATTTCTCTTGGACTTTTTCCCAGCTTGTTTCTTGATTTCAGGGTCTTCCATAATAACAGGAAGCTCAGCCAATAAAAGAGAGCTCTCATTCAGAGAGGATTTAGCGCTTTGAATACTCGTTGTAGTCTCACTTGTACTACTAGTCTTGGGTTTCGGAGGATTCGCACATGGAGATAACGGCAAAGGTAAACTTCTTAAACCTGAAGAACTGCTTCGAATAAAGCTTGAAGGTGATTGTTGATGTACAGCAACTATTCCACTTGAACTTGAGATTCTCCTTTCTCCTGATAGAGAAGCGTCTCTGCTGATTTGTTTGATGTTTTCATTTTGTATTTTATGTGCTTTAATAAAGTCTTGAAATGAAGGGAGAATGGATATCTTGTTGGTTTGGTGTGAAGAAACTGAGTATCGAGATCGATAATTCTCTCGATCAGCTTCTGCTATCATCGACTGAGACTTCGCAAAACTCATCATAACGCCCGGAGTAATATCTTGCAATGGTTTTCTTATTTGAGGCCGATCTTGTTTTTCTTGTTTTTGATGGCCGTCTGCAAAATTAGGGGTAAATTCTCTAGAAGCTAAATCCTCTACAGGCTTCTTCTCAGTCTTTGGAGACTCTTGGTCTTTATAAATCGTCATAAGCTGATTATTCTCATTCTGCATGCTTTGAGCAAAGGATCGCCAGCCTTTGTTTACTAAACTTGCAACAGGGTCTTCAATAATCATCTTGGTTTTTTCTTGAACCGAGACAATTGGTTTCTCGATATTCATCTCGGATCGTCCTTCGTCCTCAATAAGGCTAAACTGTGCTGTAAATTCTTGCGTCTGATTATGATCTTCAAAGAAATGGACTCCACTAGCCATCGGACCACTTAATTCACTCACAGCAAAAGTCATACTTTCTTGTGTCTCAACTGGTCCAGTAATTGAAGATGATAGTTTAGATGAACTTGACCCAGCAAGAGATTTTGAGGAACGCTGCAAGAGTTGAACTTCGTGTTGCACTTTTTCAGCAGTTTCTAGTTTCTCTGTCGATCCTGAAAGAGCTTTTTCTGAGCTGGTTTGGATATTTTCTTTTGGACTTTTATTTGGGGGATCATCTTTCTTGATAGAATCTGGAGCTTGGGATTCTTGATTTGGTGGAGGATTCATGATGACTAACTTTTTGAAAGACAGGTTTTGGAATTATTTTTGATTGATTAAGTGACAGCATCACCAAGATTTGAGTCTTCATTGTTGAAAGTAGTCATTTTGTAGTCTGCTTATTTTCCGCACTCTAACCAAACTCAAGATAAATCTCTAAATTTATCCAACAAGAAAATCTGTATTTAATTCAAATCGAACAAAGAAAAATTGGTTTTTCTTCTTAAAAAAAAAAACTCTTCCTCCTTTCTCAACAAGAACAATAAAAGTCATATGAAAGACATTTTTCTGATTTTTAGAATGACTATTTACATACAGTAAAAATTCAAAACCAACGAAATATCATCCATCATAAACAACAGACTCCTTTTTTTATAAAAGAAAGGATTCAAACAAATTCAATGAAATTCTCAATCAACATCATCAAAATCAAAATTAAATTCAAGGTCATCATAATTTACAGACACAGAGACAAGAATAATGTAAAGTTAAGAAATTTTTAGAGAGTGATCGCTTTCATTTTCCTCTTGAATAACAACACCTGCATAACTATTATGTGTAGTCACTCCAAAGTGTGCTGCATGAACTTCTTCTGCTTCTTCTTCATCTTCCATAATCTCTGATCCCAAGCTTGTTCTTTTTGGATCCTGGCTTCCAAAAGAAATTCGAGATTTATTTGCATAAGAATCCAATAATTTTATCAACATCAAGAACAGCCCATACTCTCCAACCACATAAAAAACAATCACATATGCGATAAAAATCGAAAGATAGTATCCTTCCTCAAGATAGTCCAAATCTTGCAGGAGGTCCTCTCCTGCAGTCACTGAAAAATATAGCACAACTCCTTCTTTCACCCACTTCAACACACAACACACAAGCAGAATCAAATAGGTCTTTCGAAATCCACTTGAAGACTTGACAGTTCTTCCTGTATAATTCACCAGCCTTAACGCACGATCATAAAGCCGATTTCCGTGAATTTTCAACAAAATCGTGCTGAAAATCAACCCAGCAATACACATGCTTCTCATCAATATAGAAAAGACTTTGCCTTCTCTGCTTAGATGAAAAACGGAGCAGGCTATAAACGTTGTATATAGCGTCATATTAACCGCTATTAATAATGCTCGGAATTTAACCCTCTTTCGTTCCACTCCGTCTTCATCTTCATCAAAGCTGGAGTAAAGAGCATACCAAAAATAAGAAAATGCACAGGCAATGCTCACAAATAAAAGTGAAGGCAACGCGTCAATTACTAGCGCATATGATTCCAGATGGGTCGTCGCATCGTAGAGAACGGCTTTATAGATCTGATCGCCTTCGAAAGCGCCTCGTAAAAGTAGCCCAGAAAAGATCAAAGCAAAGATGAATATTCGATAGCGCCTATTTCTCTTCTCAAAGTATGTCCAAGGATTTGATCGAATCAACTTGTAAAGTTTATAAGCAAGGTAAATCATGAGTGAGATGTTGACGAGTAGAAGACCTAGGACGGCATATTCGATAGATGGATGCTTAAGAGGGTTGTCTGGATTTGAACCGAAAAGAGCAAGGACTCTGCCACTTATCATTTGAGCGTGCTAAAAGTTAAAATATATTAATTTCTGCTGGAAAAATTAATAAACAAACCAAACCAAAACTAAACGGAAAAATCGTTCCAAAAACAAGTAGAAAAAATTATACCCCTTCCATTGTTGTTGGATTTAATAATTTCAACATCACCATCTTTTTTTGGGCTAGACTCAGAATTATCCTTAACGACATTACCTCTTTTTACCTTTCAAAAATAAACAAGTCTCCCATAATTCCTTTTGACTTCTTCTCTTGTGAGGAAAAAGATTTTTTCGAATTTGTTTCTTTTTATTTTCCCAAAAGAGAAAGAGAAATCATGAATTCTTGTATTCTCCTATTCTTAAAGTTTTTTCAGGAGAATTGATGCTATTTACTATATTACATATTAAATGATGCTGATTGAATGAAATGAGAGTTTAAAATCATAGCTCTCTTTGAGATTTTCACAACAAAGTTTCAATTGATTACCCTTTGATTGTTTGATATCTTTTTATTTAAAAATATAATCACTTCATATCATATGCACCAACTCGCCGCAGAAAATCACAGTCTTGTCAGACCATACAAGGAAGGCTATCTGTACCAATCTCATTTGCCCTATTTCTTAATTTCAAAGGCAAAAACAAATCAACTCAATCTTTGATATATGGAATACCAGATACTTTTATCTTGATAACACCAACTTTGCCTATTTTAATGATGAACACGTACCATCCCCCTTTCGAAATCCCTCCAAACTCAATCTCCTAGACTGATAAACCAAGCCAAATCATAAATCTTGATGAATGTATTGTCGATGGTGTCTGGCGAAATGGTGAATTACACACATTCACTGTTAGATCACTTGTAGATGACGAAATCTTCTTTTACCTTGTAATTTGGACAGATTGACGTGATCTTATTCAATTTTTCAGGGAGCATTTAGTGCAGGAGAGGCAGAAGATTGGGTAAGGAATTTAAAAGCTGCGGTGGTAAAAGAAAGAAATAAGAATTGAGGATTTATTTCGAGTATAGAGACTTAAAGAAGTCGAAAAAATGTCAGAGGAAATGAGAAAAAAGCAAGCCAAGTTAAAACAACAACGAGATGATAGTCATAGAGGTGCAAAACAAACAGAAATTCAGGGCAAAAAAGATTCTGACTCTGACGAAGAAGAGGAACCTCAACAAGTCGAAATGCATACAACAGAAAATGAAGAATGGCTTGAATATCTCGCAAAGCCTCATAAAGAAGTCAGAACCAGCATGCCAGTCCAATTAGACAATGCATATCATGAATTCAAAAGACTTCTCAAAGACACTGATGTAATCAAAATTTCTTGGCATCTAGAATCTAATCTTCTCTCAGACGTTTTATTCAGTCGTGCAAAGTGAGAATAATGTAAACATTTGTCTTGATGAACATGATCCAAAATATAAAATATACAAATCCAGCTTTTTCATCAATGGAGAATTTTACAACCTTGTCAAACTCCTCAGCGTAAAATTTTTGAAATTTCTGATTGAGAAAACTCCTCATAGAATGACACTTATGAAAACTTCTGGAATTTGTATCTAACAGAAATCAAACAAACCAGAAAACTTGCAGAAAGTATTCATGTCTTTGACGCAAAATATGAAATTGCTATTCGTAATTTCATATTTACTCTTCGAAATTTCTACATCTCGTATTCGACTAAAAATTTCAGTCAAGACTAACCTTAAAAAAATAGACAAGCATGGATTAAAGGAGATAAATTCAATCTTATCAAATCAACTTTATCATCTGCTACCAAAAATTACGCTGAAAATCTCTTTACTTTTGATCTCCCTCTCGAAATGGTACTTATTGGGAAGACTTTTCAAATAGTAAACTTTCAATAGCTTGGCCTTCGGGTAGAAAAATTACCCTGTTCATATCCCAAGTGTAAAATGACACTAATCATCAAGCTCAAAAGAAAAAATATACTCCTTGATAAACTTTTCCATAAATTTATCAAAAAGTATATGATTGCTTTCACCATCATCAGAGATGAACTTGAAGAGGTTTTCATTCTTTATTTTCTCATCTTATTGCCCCCACTAGCTGACTGAGAGATATGAAAAATTGAATCCTCCAACTGAATCAAAAGAGCCTAAAGAAACTATCAAAGTAGCTCCTGTTGCTGTAAAAAAAGAAAAAACCGCTCCTAGCCAAGTTATTGATATCAAAAAGAGATCTGCTGCTGAGAGCTTTATCAAAGTGATGAAGCCAAAGATGCCTTCAATTCTTGACCCTAAAACTCCTCAACAAATCAAAGCATTTGATGACATCAAAAAGAAAGCAGCTGCAGAAAAATTGGATATCTCTGAAGAAATGCTCAAAAGATTCTCAATTTCTAAAGAGTATAATGTTGATGCCACTGTAGAAATCGCCAAGAAATACCTCGTATTCGCTCATCCTGAGTTTCTTAATATTAATTTCTTTCAATAGGAATGGTGCAAGGAAATGGATTTCGGATCTTATAAATATGACGATCCTCAAGAATTCGGAATGTATTTAAACCCCAGAGTTTTGAGTATGATTGGATTTGATCGTACTGGTCACCCTATTGTCTTGATCAGAATGAAGAATTACTTCCCTTCTAAAACGTACAATCCTCTTTTAAAAAATTTATTCCTCATGATTTCAAAAATAGACCTGAAGAACATTTTAGAAAACATGCTTTTGGGTTCCTTATGTGGCTCACAGATACCTAGTAAGATTTCCACTTCCACCCCTTCCCAAAGTTAATTTTCTAGTATCAAAAATGGAATTGAGCAATATTCAATTATTGCAGATATGACAGATGCATCAAAAGATAACATTAGCTTTGGACAGTGCATGACTGGCTGCAAATTATTGTTGGCATATTGCCCTCAGCACTCTTACAGAATGTATATCGTGAATGCTGGATTCATGATCAAAATGATCTATAATTCGGTTAAACCTTTATTGAAAGACCGCCATAAAGACAAAGTACCTCTTTATCACCAATTGTATTTTTACTAATCCCCATAGATCAATTTTTGCAATAGTGATGGTAATGAAGCTTATAATGTGTTGAAAAAGGATATCGATGATGATGTTATTCCAGTTCATCTTGGAGGAAAATTTGTCGATTACACTTAGTTCCAATTTTAAAATAATTCAACAAAAATTTTTGATTGCTCAGGACTTGCTCCCCTTTATTTGTAAACTCTTTGCAAGTTGTGAGTTGGAAAAAAATTAATGTTGCTATTCATTTTTTATATGAATAAAAAACTCTCTTCATAAAATCAGTTTCCTGAGAAATTTTCTTCTTTGAGGGATAGAAAAATACAAAATAAAAACTTAATTTTATTGTGACGATATCCACTCAGAAATAACATTTTAGAGATATTATAAATACAATACCTATTCATTTGAGACACCGATAAAAAAAAAATTATAATTACTAAGCTACTCCTTTCTAGTCAAATTTATCAATAGCCTTTTTTGTTTTTACTGCAAAATCAATGAGTTGATCTGCTTGTTTTATTGTCTCTTCTCCAAACATATTCACAGGTTCTTCCTTATCACTTTTTCTTTCAATCGAATTTGCCTTTGATAAATATCCTCCAAGTCTTGCTCTTTTTGGAGTTCCAATTTCATTAACTTCCGTTATTTGACTATCATCTCCTTTATTACTTGCCGACTCTTCTTGAGTTCCCAAATTCTTTGAAGAAACTCTACTTTGATTCTCAAAAACAAGCGTTGCTGCATTTCTTGGTGAAATACTTCCCAAAATTCCTTTAAAGGAATTCTCTTTAGAAAACAAGGATTTCTGTCCAGATGGAGAGGGGTCCATTAAACTTCCTCGCGGCTTATTTGTTTGTGAATTTGACGGAGTTATTGATGGAGGTGGAAGCTGGATCTGCTGAGGAGGAGTTTGTTGAGCCAAAATACTTGGTCTTTTGGGACTGTTACTTGGAGTTTTAAACGCATTAGCTGCAAGTAATTTCAGATTTGCCGTCTTTCCTTTCTTTAATGCGGCATTTTCTCTGCTCCTTTCAGCTTCAAGTCCTTGGATCTTATTCAAAAGCTCATCAATCACTTTTATTGTTGGCATCATTTGTCTTCTTCCCAGCTTATCATAAATCTCCAGGTCCATTTTCTTTTCATCCAGGAGCTTTCTGTAGTCTGGTCTTGGTGTCAAAGCATCAAAACCTCTGGCAGCTCGAAGACTGAGCTTCTCATTTTGATACAATAATTCTTCATTTTCTCTTCTCAAATCCAAAACCTGAGCCTTCACGTTTCCAAGTTTCACAATCATTTTATCCATAGTATCCTTAAACCCTCTGATTTTTTCCTTCATAAGTGCTATTTGTTTCCTTGATTCTTCAGTCTCGATCAAAACATTCTCCTTTGCTTTCTCCAATTGTCGAATCTGGCTAATGTGCTTGTCATTCTCAATCACTTCGATTTCAATTTGTCTCCTCAATCCAGTATTCTCTTCTTGGATCTCAGTACAATGATTTTTTATCTCAATATTCTCTCTTGCAACCTCATCATACTATGTGGGGAAATTTCTTTAACCATTTTTTTGAACAAAGAAATTTACTGTTGTTCTGTATGTTGTCATTTCTTCCATCAACTTCATATGTTCATCTGGTGGAATTCTTTCATTCAATTGTTGATCTAAATATGCTATCATCTTCTCATTCTTTCCAATTATTCTTCTCAACTCTATTCAGAAAAGATTAATCACTCTATCAAGGATCAGTCACAACCAGTAATTTCTCTTTTATGTTTTTCTTCTTTTAAATTGGTTCTCTCATCAGCTGTTAACTCTCGAATCAGAGCCATACAAAGGTAATGATATGGCGCACCTTCTTTCTTACAATTCTGAAGTACGTTTCCTATTCAAGAATTCGTTAAAATAACACCCTTCACACTCAATATACTCATTTCATCATTGCATTCTTCCGATAATCTTTCTTCAAAGGGTTCAATCACTTTCCAATCCACAAATAATGCTGCTTTCAGTACATTCACAACGATTTGCATCAACTCTGTCAAATTACTATCTTCATCATTTAATGTTTCTAAGCATTTTATGATTCTTCTGATATCTAATCTTGAAGGAAGCCTTGGAACTTCATTAGGATCCAAATATCTCCCCAACGAAGTTTTTAATGCTGTTATTTTCTCCCACATTGCAATCTAACCATTATTGTCAACTTTCCCTCCTCTCTATCAGAAATACCTTTTTGACTGCTTCCTTTTTACGGACAGTGGCCATTTCTAAATTTGCTTTTGTTGATGGTTGACTCAATAATATTCCCTTATTCTTAAAATCTTCATGATTGGCTAGTGACGCAGAACCTAATTGATATTATAACAAAACTCTCTCCAAAATTCAAATTCCTACGGGATTGTAAATTTGAGAAGGTCATGCCCATGAGTTTCTTCTTTTTTCCAGTAAAGCTTTTCGTTGTTGTTTCGTCAAGTTGAGAATCGAATCTGGATGGAGAATTGAGAGCCGAACCGGACTGATAAATATCTTTTCTGAAACTGGGACTCCCCATTTTTAGACTAGGGAGCTCGTCATGTCTGTGAAAAGTCTTGCTTCCAAGCATTTGTTCTTAAGAAAGGCTGCAGAGAATCAAAGCTATCGCGAATTAAGAAGGGTGAAAATCTTAAATAAAACTCCGCAGATGAAACTTGAAAGCTGATAAATTATTATTCTTTTAATTAGGCTCTAATTTAGAAAAAGAGTTTTTTAATACCACTGATCATTATAACAAAAATAATACATTTTACAATTTACCATGGTAATTCTCATATTAAATAGTAAAGATCACATCTTATGTATGAGGCTATAAACAACAAACATTATTTGAGTTAAATAACAATTTATTTTGTTAAAAAAATCAACCAGCCACTAATTCAGTGTTATCGCATAATTCTTCAATACCATCTCTTCATCATCAAATCCGACCATGTATTCAACACTTTCAAGCTTAATCATTGCGCTCTCTTCCTTCTGATTCACCTCTTTATATACTCTGGATTTTATCTCTCCAACCGTTCCGACGATCAACAATGAACAATCCCTAATGTTAAATATTAGTATTTCCAATTCAAAGAGTTTCTTTACTGCAAGATGTTTTGATAGTTTTCAGATAAAGCTTCAATGTCCAAGAAGAAAGTAGGTTTGATAGCTTTCTCAGCAGTCTTCATAACTTGAGATTCCAGTGCAATAGTTCCATTCTTCAAAACTGACTCAATTTCATGTTGCAAGTATTGATGAAGAATAAAAGGAACATAAATTCCTGGGGCATATGGAATAAACAACAGCTTGGCTCCTTTCTCAATCCTAGTGAAAAATATTAGCTCTCCCACATTCCCACACCTCTTACCTTAAGTAGTCTAATTTAGACATAGCTTGAGATTTGTAACTGTTTATAACTCCCTCTAGTTCACTCTTCTTTGAAGAGATTTCAGAGTTTAATAAGAATTTCTCTTGTTTTAATTGATCACTTTCGGAAACCAATTCTTCATTCTTCTTATTTAATTCATCGACTTCGGCTTGCTTATTCAACACTTCTTGCTTGTAAGACTCCTCTTGCTTGTTGAATTCTTCAATTATTTTTTGATTATTAGACATTTCCTCTTCGTTAAGTTTGCCAGTATCTTCTTTATCTTTCCATTCCTTCTTTTCCTTGTCATATTGTTCAACCAAACTCTTGATTTCCTCTTCAATCTTGGCCTTTTGTAATCCTGAACTCTTTACTTCATCATCCTTCTCCTTTACTTCTTCATTCTTTTGTCGGAGTTCTTCTTCTAATTGCATTATTCTTGCCTTCATTTCTTGAACCTTGGTGTTTGCTTGAGAGATCTTTTCAAAATCTTCCTTCATCACCGTCTCATTCTCCTTATTTGCCTGAGCCAAACTCTTTTCCGCCGTTTCTGCTCTTTCAGTTGCCTCTTGAACGCTCTTCTTAAGAGCTTCACACTTATCAACCTTTGCATCAATTTCAATTTGAATTTGCTCGCAAACGATCCTCAAGTCTTCCATTCTTTGCTCAGTGTCTCTCAACTTGGCCTTCTCATCATCTAAATCTTTCTTGCTCTTTTGAAGATCAGATTCAACCTTTTCCTTCTCATTCTCCAAGCTTTCAATCTTGCCCAATAAATGCTTGTTTTCTCGAACTTTATTGTCAAGATCCAAAGACAAGATATCGAGTTTTGTCTTCAAAGTATTGATCTCAATATTCTTTTGGTTCACTTCTTCTTGTAAGCTTGAAATCTTCATTCTTTCAGTTTGATGATCTTCAGTGATCTTGTTCAATTCATCAACTTGTTCTTTTCTCTCTTTGTTAATCTTTCCAATTTGTTCACTCAGGTTCTGGATCTCGACTTGCTTCTTCTCAACTTCAAGCTTCAAATTCTCAGCTTCACTCTTGAAATTCTTCTTTTCAGCCTCAGCCTTCTTCCACTGTTCATTCACACTTTGCATCTTTCTTGTCAATTCACCGTTAAACTCTTTATAAGTTGACAGATCATTTGAAATACTATTCTTGTCAGACGTTAATTGATTCACTGTCTTATTGAGACTGTTCAGCTCGCTGGTCTTTTTCTGTAAAGTGAGTTCCATGTTATCGACCTTATTCTTGTAATTAGCAATTTCATCAACCATCTTGGTTATTCTCTCGTTCAAAGATGCGACTAAGCCTTCAAGCTTGCTGATCTGGTCATCCTTTTGCTTGGACTCCTTCTTACATTGATTTAAATCATAGTCCAATTTATCAAGCTCGATATTCTTGTTAGAGATATCTCTATCGAGGTTCTTGATCCTTGCCTTGAAAGTATCAATTTCACTCTTGTGAAGGTTGTGAATATTGGCAATGGCTTCAGTGTGATTGGTCTTCATATTTTGTTCCAATTTTCTCAACTTTTCAGGGAATTCTGAAATCTCTTTGGCCAAATTAGTCTTCATGTCATTCAGTGACTTGATAATCTCATCCTTTGACTTGAGCAAATCAAGCTTTATCTTGATATCTTTCTTGATATTCTCCAATTCATTTTGATGATGTTTTGCCTTCTCATAGGAATCAGCTTTCAGATGACTGATTTCTTTCTGGAATTTGTTTGTTTCAGCCATTAAAACAGTGATTTTGTTTTGAGCTTCAATAAAGTTCTTGCTCATATCCTTCAATTTCTCTTCATAATGAGACTCGATTCTTGAAGATGTTTTCTGAAGACTTTCTTCTGCTTTCATCAAAAGACCTTCATACTTCATCTTGACGTCATCAAATCTCTTTTGCTTTTCATTAAGCTGTCTGCTGAAGATTCCATATGAAGTCTTGCTCACTTGTTCAATCATCGCAGTCAATGACTCAACTTTTTGAACAAGTTGCTGCTTCTCCAATGCATTCTCCTTCTTCATTTCACCGTTAATATTGACAGGATTATTGATTGAGGCCAAGCATTTATCAACCAGCTTTGAAAGTGAATCAAAGTCTCTCTTCAATTCTTCATTCTCCTTCCTGCTAATAGCTTCATCCTTAGAGACTTCCTTTCTCAAAGAACTGTTGAGTTGTTGTTTCTCAAG
>Ga0182738_1000633_pt1 | contig 46965 bp, 41 predicted proteins | sample eDN5th30CBELigMG_FD_128876 | JGI IMG/M metagenome (GOLD analysis project Ga0182738, IMG submission 128876) | Enriched Miracle-Growth compost microbial communities from Emeryville, California, USA - eDNA 5th pass 30_C BE-Lig MG (version 2)... ... | reverse complement strand
GCGACTTTCAGCAGCTTCGCCGGGCGCCGGACGCCGCCACCGCCCGCGCGACCGGGGTTTGCCGGAAGGACCCCGCCAATATCAATCACTTGTGCGACCCCGTCCCCGACATCGCCCGCCGTGGGGATGCATTTCCGATAGGGCGGAGATTCCGGGAAGATGGTTAATGAAGCCCTAACGGAGCCCCTGCGGAGAAGCGTGATGTTAGGATTGGTTGCGGAATGATAAACGTGCGAGGTACCGACGGCGTCGCGCCGGGCGGCGCGTGAGAGGGGGACGAGGGGGCGGAATGGCTGGAGGCGTGGGACGGGGGATGCGGCGGTGGGTGGCCGCCGTACTTGTCGCCGCATTGGCCGGCGCGACGGCGAACGCGGCCGGGCAGGTCGCGGACGACCACATCCTGTTCGGCCAGTCGGCGGCGCTCTCGGGCCCGGCGGCGGAGCTCGGCGTCGAGATGGAGCGCGGCATCCGGGCCGCCTTTCTCGAGGCGAACGCGGCCGGCGGCGTCGGCGGGCGCGAACTCCGCCTGATCTCCCGCGACGACCGCTACGAGCCCGAGGCGGCGATCGCCAATACCGAGGCGCTGATCCACCAGGACCAGGTGTTCGCCGTGATCGGCTCGGTCGGCACGCCGACCTCGGCCGCGACCCAGCCGATCACCCGCGCCGCCGGCGTTCCGTTCATCGCGCCGTTCAGCGGCGCCGAATTCCTCCGCAACCCCGCCCTCGACAACGTCGTCAACATCCGGGCCTCCTATTTCGAGGAGACCGAGACCATCGTCGATCACCTGGTCCGCGACGCCGGCGTCCGGCGGATCGCGGTCCTCTACCAGGACGATTCCTATGGACGGACCGGCCTTGCCGGGGTGATCGGGGCACTCGAGCGCCGCGACATGACGCTCGCGGCGGCCGGCACCTACCTCCGCAACACCACCGCCGTGAAGACCGCGCTCCTGTCGATCAAGAGCGCCAATCCCGACGCGATCGTCATCATCGGCGCCTACCAGCCGAGCGCGGTGTTCACGCAGTGGGCCCGCAAGCTCGGCATCGACGCCCTGATCGTCAACATCTCGTTCGTCGGCGCCAATGCCCTCGCCGCCGCCATGGGGCCGGTGGGCACCGGCATCTACATCTCCCAGGTGGTGCCGTTCCCCGAGGGCGATTCCATGCCGCTGCTGCCGCAGTACCGGGCGGCGCTCGCCGCCTTCGAGCCCGAGGCGGAGCCGGGCTTCGTCTCGCTCGAGGGCTACCTCGCCGGACGGCTGACGATCGAGGTGCTCCGCCAGCTCGGGCCCGAGCCGACGCGGGAGGCCTTCCTCGCCAAGCTCCGCGAGATCGGCGTATTCGACATCGGCGGCTTCATCCTCCATTACGCGCCGGGCGACAACCGCGGCTCCAACCAGGTCTTCCTGACGCGGATCCACGCCGACGGGACGGTGGAGCCGGCCGAGGAGATGGTGCGATGACCCAGGCGGACGCCCGACCGGCGCAACGACGATCGCGGATCGGGCTTTCCGCGAAGCTCTACCTGGCGATCGCCGGCGCGGTGGCGATCACGCTCGCGGCGAGCATCGTCGCCTGGTTCTCCTTCGTCGAGCTCGGCCAGCACCAGCGGCGCATCACCCGCGAGCACATTCCCTCGATCACCGATTCGCTGCGGCTCGCCGGACAGAGCAACCTCATCGCCGCGACCGCGCCGGCGCTGACCGCGGCATCGACCGAGGCCGAGCGGGCCGAGGTCATGAGCGCCCTCAAGACCCAGGCCAGCGGGCTCGACGCACTGATCGCGCGGCTGGACACGGAGGTCGGCGACGAGCCCGGCGCCCCCGAGGATCGGATCCTCATCGGCGAGATCGGCGAGACCAGCAACCGGCTGACCGCCGTCCTCGACCGGCTCGACGCGGTGGTCGGCAGCGAGCTCGCGCTGCGCGCCGAGCTCGCCGAGCGGGTCGACCGCGCCGCCGCCCTCCATCGCAGCCTCGTCGAGCAGCTGGCGCCGCTGCTCGACGACGCCACCCTCTACCTCGCCACCGGCTATCGCTCGCTCAACGATCGCGAGCCGCAGCCCGCGACACGCTTCTCCGAACGCACGGTCCTCACCTATTCGGCCATGTCGCAGCTGTCGATCGAGGCGAACCTCATCGGCCTCCTGCTCGCCGAGGCCACCGACCTCGAGGACGCCGCGCTGATCCCGCCCCTGGTCGAGCGCTTCCAGTCGGCCGGGGACCGGTTCGAGCGGGCCATCGAGCTGATCGGGCCGGGAGGCCTCCTCAGCGTGCAGGAGACGGCAAACGCGCTGATCGCCCTCGGGCTCGGCGAGGACAACGTCTTCGAGCTTCGCCGCCAGCTCCTCGCGGCGGCCGACGAGGCGGAGTCGATCGTCGCCGACGCGCGCGGCATGGCCGCGGGCCTCACGGCCAGCGTCGACCGCCTGGTCGATCACGTCCAGGCCCGCACCGACCAAGCCGTGGCGGCCTCGAACCGGGCCATCGACGTCGGCGAGACGCTGCTCCTCACCCTCAACGCGGTCAGCATCATCGGCGCGTTCCTCATCGGCTGGGGCTACGTGCGGCGCCAGATCACCGCGCCGGTCGTGCGCATCACCCGTGCCGCCGCCGCCTTCGAGCGCGGACAGTACGATCCCGAGAGTCTCGCGGGCGTGCGCCAGCGCGCCGACGAGCTCGGCGACCTCGCGCGCACCTTCACCGGCATGGCGGCCGAGGTCCAGGCCCGGACCGAGATCCTCGACCGGCTGGTGGCCGAGCGCACCCGCGAGCTCAACGACAAGAACACCCTGCTCGAGGCCGCCAACCAGCGGATGGATGCCGAGCTCTCGATCGCCCGCTCGCTCCAAGCGGCGATGCTGCCGCAGCGGCTGCCGGAGAACCCGCGCTACGCCGGCAAGGCGACGATGGTCCCGGCCCAGGAGATGGGCGGCGACTTCTACGACTTCTTCTCCCTCGGCCAGAACCGCGTCGGCCTGGTGATCGCCGACGTCTCGGGCAAGGGCGTGCCGGCCGCCTTCTTCATGGCGATCTCGCGGACGGTGCTCCAGGGCAGCGCCCGCGACAGCCACTCCGCCGGCGCCTGCCTCGCCGCCACCAACGACCTGCTCTGCCAGCAGAACCCGCTCGATCTCTTCGTCACCGCGTTCTACGGCATCCTCGACCTCGATACCGGCGCGTTCACCTACGCCAATGCCGGCCACAACCCGCCGCTGCTGGCGCCGCGCGACGGCCCGATCTCGCAGATTCCGGTCACCGGCGGGGTCGCCATGGGGGTGATGCCGGGGCTGAGCTACACCGAGAACTCCATCCGGCTGGCGCCGGGCGACACCATCGTCCTCTATACCGACGGCATCTCGGAGGCGATGGACCGCGACGGCCGCGAGTTCACCGAGGCCCGGCTGATCGGATCGCTCACCGAGGCCCACCGGGAATCGGTCGAGATCGTCATGTCGTCGGTGATCGATGCCGTGAACCGCTTCGTCGGCGACGCGCCGCAGTCGGACGACATCACCTGCCTGATCATCCGCTACAAGGGGCCGCCGCCGGCCGGGGAGTTCCGGACCGCGGCGGAATAGGGATCAGCCGCCGACCGCCGCCTCGGCCTCGGCGCGGGTGTCAACCACGGTGAGGATCGAGATGAAGCCGCTGATCTCGAAGACTTCCCGGATGGAGGGCCGCAGGCCGCAGAGGGCCAGCTTGCCGCCCTTGAAGCTGAGGCGCTTGCCCATCATCAGCACGAGCCGCAGCCCCGAGCTCGAGATGTAGTCGAGGCCGGACAGGTCGAGGACGACGCGCGTCTCCCCCTTCTCGAGATAGGAGAACATCTCGGTCTCGGCGGCGTTGATCGTGTTGCTGTCGAGCCGGCCCTCGGGCTTGAGCACGAGCACCTTGCCTTTGGTCTTCTCGCTCGGGATCATTGTCTCGTCACCGTCCCCTCGTCGCCGGCTAGCCACATAGTTGTCGCGAGGCCGCCGGTCCAGCCCCTCGCCCGCCACCCCGCGGTCATCGTCACGCGGCGTCGAACCGCTTGCGCATGGTCAGCACGTTGCGTTCCCCCACGCGGCGATAGCTCACCTCGTCCATCAGCGTCTTCATGAAATGGACGCCGAGGCCGCCGACCGGGCGATCCTCGAGGCTCGATTCGAGGTCGGGCGGCGGTACTTCCAGCGGATCGAAGGCGATACCGTCGTCGGAGACAATCGCCACGACGATGCCCGCGCCGATCTCCATCTCCAGCTTCAGTTCATGGTCGCCGCCCTGCGGCCAGGCATAGGCTATGGTATTGGTCATGGCCTCGTCCAGCGCCAGCGCCAGATGACCGATGGCGCGCTCGGAAACGCCCCCGGCACGAAGGAAATCGGCGATCCCGTCCGCGGTCTCGCCGATGATCGAGAGCCGCGCGGGAAGGTGCAGTGTCAGCGTCCGCTCCGCGGCTGTCCCGCTCATGTATCCTCCGCATCCAGCGCGACACGGGCGCCGTTCTCCGCGACGGGAAGCGTGTCGATCAACCGGTTGATCAACCAGGACGCCCGTTCCGTCAAGTTGGTGATGGTGAGGATGCTCATCTTGTCGGCGGGCGACAATCCCGCGTCGCTGGCGAGGTATTCCTCGCGGAGCCGCCGCATCAGCGCGCTCCGGTCCCCGCCCATCCGGCGGAGGAGCTTGCGGTCCTCCGCGCCGTCGGGCCCCATCGCGTCGACGACGGTGAGGAGGACCGCGTCGAGCCCCTCGACGATGCTCCCGGTGAGCCGCTCGGTCGCGGGGCCCTTGCCGGCCTCGGCGATGGTCCGCGCGAGGTCGCTGAGGGTCTCCGCCAGTCCGTCGAGGATCCGCTCGACGTTGAGCACGTGGTTGAGCCGCTCGTAGGCGGAGTGGCTGAGCTGGGCGTTGCCGAGGTGGTCGAGGAACTCGTCGATCGCCGAGCCGAGGCCGGCGATCACCCCGCGGTGGCGGGCGACGCTCGCCCCGGCCCCGCCCTCGCGGGCCACATCGAGGAACCGCGGCAGATACCCCGCGAGCCGCTGCTGCTCGAGCTCCACGAGGTCGAGCGCCGTCTCGGGCTCCTGCACGGCGTGGTCGTAGATGAAGCGCGGCCGGGCGTCGTCCTCCTCGCGGGGCGGCGGGTAGAGCCGCGTGAGGGTGCGCGCCGCCAGCCCGACGAAGGGCAGGAGCACGAGGCCGCCGACGATGTTGAAGACGACGTGGATATAGGCGAGCTGGAGCGAGGGCACGGCGGTGAGCTCCTCGACCAGCGCGATGAACAGCGGCAGGCCCCCGTAGACCTCGACCAGGAAGAGCGGGACCATCACCGCGGCGGCGACGAAATTGAACATCACCTGGTACATCGCGACCTGGCGCTGGCTCCCCCGCAGCCCGGTCGAGAGCACGTAGGTCACCCCGCTCGAGCCGACATTGGCGCCGTAGATCGCCAGCACGCACTGGTCGAACGACAGCACGCCGGCGGTGGACAGCGTGATCGAGAGGAGCGCGATCGAGTTCGTCGACTGGGTCACGAAGGAGAGGATCGCACCGGCGACGAAGACCAGGGCCATCGAGGAGCCGGCACCGGCCAGGGCGTCGTGGACCCACGGCTGGGCGGCGAGGGGCTCGGCGGCCTCCTGCAGGATCTCGAGGCCGAGGAAGACGAGGCCTATGCCGAACAGGGCGAGGAGGAGCGTGCGGACCGGGGCGAGGCGGGCGCTCGCGAAGGAGAGGCCGGCGATGCCGAGCATCACCAGCACGAAGAGATGGACGTTGAGCGTCGCGATGACCACGAGGAGGGTCGTGCCGACATTGGCGCCGATGGTGATCGCGAGCCCGCTCGGCACGGTCAGCAGGCCGCTCCCCAGCATACTGACCACGATGAAGGTGATGGCCGAGGTGCTCTGCACCACCGCGCCGGTCACGAAGCCCCACAGGACGCCCGCCCAGGTCGAACGCGTCCATGCCGCGACCGTCTGGCGCACGCGCCGCCCGGTCAGCTTCTTGAGATTTTCGGACAGGAGGTACATTCCGGCAAAGAAGATGCCGAGCCCCCCGAGCCCCTGCGAGAGAATGGAAAACACTGTCGCCCCGCCCCCTCGCCGGCTTCCGCCGATCCCCCCGTGCGCGGGCTCCCGACCCGCCGCGGTTTCCTAGAGCGTAACCTCCCGATCCGTTCTGGAGAAGGTCCCAATGAACTATCGCCACGCGTATCATGCCGGCAACCACATCGACGTGTTCAAGCATGCCGTGCTGGTCATGCTCCTCGAGCACCTGCGGAGGAAGCCGAAGCCGTTCACGGTGCTCGACACCCACGCCGGCGCCGGGCGCTACGACCTCCGCTCGATCGAGGCCGGCAAGACCGGCGAGGCGGAGGACGGCATCGGGCGGGCGATCGCGGGCGAGCTGCCCGCCGCGGCGGCCTATCTCGACCTCGTCCGGCGGCTCAATCCGGACGGCCTCGCCACCTATCCCGGCTCGCCGGCGATCGTCGCGGCCTTCCTTCGCGACGACGACCGCCTGATCGCGTGCGAACTGCACGAGGAGGAGGCAGCGAAGCTCCGCCGCGCCTTCCGGGGCGACCCGCGCGTCGCCGTCCACCACCGGAACGGCTACGAGGCGATCGGGGCCTTCGTGCCGTTTCCGTCCCGGCGGGGGCTGGTGCTGATCGACCCGCCCTACGAGAAGGACGACCCCGACCCCTACGGCGCCGTGGCCCGCGCCATGAACGCCGGGTTGCGGAAATGGCCCGGCGGCATCTTCGCCGCCTGGTACCCGCTCAAGGACCGCACCGGCATCGAGCGGATCCGGTCGCTCTACGAGGGCGGCACCCGGCCGACGCTCGCCGCCGAGTTCCTCCGCGTGCCGATCGACGGGACCGCCTTCGCCGGCGGCGGCATGCTGATCGTCAACCCGCCCCACGGCATCGCCGACCGGATCGCGGCGCTCGGATCCGAGCTCGCCGTCGCCCTCGACGCGCCGCGGGCCAGGCTCGGGCTCGACTGGTGGATTGCGGAGTCGTGAGGCGCGCTACGCGCCGGCCAGCCCGGCCGGGTCGAAGGGCGGCAGGCGCCCCGGCGCGAACGGCGCAAGGTCGACCGGTCCCGACCTGCCTTCGAGGATCAGACCGGCCAGCGCCTCGCCGGTCGCCGGGGCGTTGAGCATGCCCCACACGCTGTGGCCGGCCGCCACGTAGGCGCCCTCGACCCCCGCCAGCGCGCCGATGAGCGGCAGCCCGTCCCGGGTGACCGGCCGGTAGCAGGCCTGCGCGGCGACGACCGGGGCGGACGACAGCAGCGGCGAGACGGCGGTCGCGATGGCGCGGAGCCGCTCGATCGCGCCGGCATCGGGCACCACCGCCGCCGGGTCCACCGGCAGCGGCGTCTCGCTCGACAGCCCGCACAGGTAGACGGTGCCGTCGGGCCGCGGGAACACCTCGGGGGAGGCGACCCCGCCCCCGGCCTCGCCGATCTCGAGGAACAGCGCCTCGGGCGGGATGGCGTCGCCGGTCTCGAAGACGAGGCTGTGGCCCTTGAGGCCATAGACCGCCGGCAGCGGCAGCCAGCGGCAGGCGAGGATCGACCACGGTCCCATCGCGATCACCACCGCGTCGGCCTCGATCGGGCCGCCGTCGGTGACCACCCCGGCGACGCGGCCGCCCCGCCGGAGGAGTCCCTCGACGGTGGCCATGACAAGGCGTGCGCCGCGCGCCGCGGCGGCGTCCATAAGGCCCGCGGTGAAGGCCCGCGGGTCGATCTGCGCGGTGGTCTCGGGCGACCCCAGGCGCCGGTCGAGCGCGATCCGCGCGCCGATCCAGGTCGCCGCCTTCCGCCGCCCGCCGGCGCCGCTGAAGCCGCCATAGGTCGTCATCCGGCGGTATCCGGTGCCGGGAATCTCCTCCGCCAGCGCGGCGTGGAGCGCGAAGCTCCGCCGGGCGAGCTCGGAGAGGCGGCTGCCGTCGCACCAGTCGAGCGCCAGGAACCCGCCGGACTTGCCCGAGGCGGCGTTGGCGATGCCGGTCCGCTCGACGACGATCGCCTCCGCGCCGCGGAGGGAGAGGTAATAGGCGAGCGCCGCCCCCATCACGCCGCCGCCGCAGATCGCCACGCGCACCGCTCAGCCCCCCAGGCCGCGGTAGAGGGCGGCATAGCGCCGGGCGCTCGCGCCCCACGACAGGTCCGACTTCATGCCGTTCTGCTGCATCCGCCGCCACGCCTTGGGGTCCGCGTGGAGCGCCATGGCGCGGCCGATCGCGTGCGCGAGGGCCGGCGCGGTCACCGGCAGGAACTGGACGCCGGTCGCCACCCCGCGGTCGAGCGCGGCGAGGTTGGCGTCGATCACCGTGTCGGCAAGCCCGCCGACCCGCGAGACCAGCGGCACGCAGCCGTAGCGGAGCCCGTAGAACTGGGTGAGCCCGCACGGCTCGAACCGCGAGGGCACCAGCACGCAATCCGCTCCGCCCTGGAGAAGGTGCGAGAGCGGCTCGCTGTAGCCGCTGACCATGCCGACCCGGCCCGGATGGCGCGCCGCCGCGGCATGGAACATGCCCTCGATCGCCGCCTCGCCCGAGCCGAGCACGGCGAGGCGCCCGCCGGCCGCGACGAGCCCGTCGATGCAGTCGCCGAGGATGTCCATGCCCTTCTGCCAGCCGAGCCGGCTGACCACGCAGAACAGGATGCCGTCCCCCGCGGCGAGCCCGAAGGCCTCCTCGGCGGCGCGCTTGTTGGCGAGGCGGCGGCCGACCGTCGCGGCGGTGTAGTTGGCCGGAAGGCCGGGATCCGAGACCGGATCCCAGACCGCTGTGTCGATGCCGTTGACGATGCCGGAGAGCACCCCGCGCCGGGCCCGGAGCAGCCCGTCGAGCCCCATCCCGCCCTCGGGCGTGCAGATCTCCTCGGCATAGGTCGGGCTGACGGTGGTGATCGCATCGGCATGGTGCAGCGCCGCCTTCAGGTAGCCGACGGCGCCGTGATACTCGACGCCTTCGACGCTCCAGGCGCCGGCCGGCAGGCCGAGGCGCGGGAACACGGCGGCGGGGAAGAGTCCCTGGAATGCGATGTTGTGGATCGTCGCCACCGACCGCGCCGCGCCGGGGCCGGCATGGCGGAGATAGGCCGGCACCAGCCCCGCCTGCCAGTCGTGGCAGTGGACCACGGCGGGCACGAATCCTTCCGCCGCGCCGGCGCCGACGTCGGCCGCGGCGCGGCAGAGGGCGGCGAAGCGCTGCCAGTTGTCCGGCCAGTCGGAGCGGTCGGGCGCGAGGTAGGGATTGCCCGGCCGGCCGAAATGCGCCGGGGCGTCGAGGACGATCAGGTCGAGGCCCGCCGCCGTCCCCGCGAGAAGGCGCGCCTCGGCGCCGAACAGGTCGGCATAGGTGCGCAGCGCCGTCGCCCCCTCCAGCGCCGCCATGACGTCGGGATAGCCCGGGACCATGACCCGCATCGCGATGCCCTCGGCGGCGAGCGCCTCGGGCAGCGCCCCGACCACGTCGGCGAGGCCGCCGGTCTTGACCAGCGGGAAGACTTCCGAGGCAACCGACAGGACGCGCATCGGACGGCTATCGCAGCTCGTCGATCATCTTCTGGGTGACGAGGCAGATGCCGCTCCCGGTCCGCCGGAAACGGCGGGCGTCGAGCACGGGATCGTCGCCGATGACCAGCCCCTCCGGAATCCGCACGCCGCGATCGATCACCACGCGATCGAGCCGCGCCGAGCGGCCGATGTCGACCCCCGGAAGGATTACCGCCTCCTCGCAGGAGGCATGGGAGTGGATCCGGACGTTGGTGAAGAGGAGGGACCGGCGGACGGAGGCGCCCGACACCACGCAGCCGCCGGAGACCAGCGAGCTCACCGCCTGGCCGCGCCGTCCCTCGACGTCGTGGACGAACTTGGCCGGCGCGGTCAGCTCGACATTGGTCCAGATCGGCCACTGGCGATCGTAGAGGTCGAGGGCCGGGATGATGTCGGTGAGGTCGATATTGGCCTGCCAGTAGGCCTCGACCGTGCCCACGTCGCGCCAGTAGGGCTCGGACTGGGTGTCGGAGCGGACGCAGGAATCGGCGAAGCGGTGCGCCATCGCCCTGCCGTGCGCGACGACGTAGGGGATCAGGTCCTTGCCGAAGTCGTGGCTCGAGGCCGTATCGGCCGCGTCGCGCCGGAGCAGGTCGAACAGGAAGCCGGTCTCGAACACGTAGATGCCCATCGAGGCGAGGGCCATCTCTGGCTTGTCCGGCATTCCCGGGGGGTCGGCCGGCTTCTCGAGGAAAGAGATGATGCGGTCGTCGGCATCGACATGCATGACGCCGAAGCCCGACGCCTCCGCGCGCGGCACCTCGAGGCAGCCGACGGTGACGTCGGCGCCGGACTCGACGTGCTGCTGCAGCATCAATTCGTAGTCCATCTTGTAGATGTGGTCGCCGGCGAGGACGACGATGTGGCGCGGGCGGTAGCTCGCGATGATGTCGATGTTCTGGAAGACCGCGTCGGCGGTGCCCTCGTACCACTGGCTCTCCGACACGCGCTGGCTCGCCGGCAGGATGTCGAAGCTCTCGTTGCGCTCGGGACGGAGGAAGTTCCAGCCGCGCTGGAGGTGCCGGATCAGGCTGTGGGCCTTGTACTGGGTCGCCACCGCGATGCGCCGGATGCCCGAGTTGAGCGCGTTGGAGAGGGCGAAATCGATGATCCGCGTCTTGCCGCCGAAGAACACCGCGGGCTTAGCCCGCTTGTCGGTCAGCTCGAGGAGGCGGCTGCCCCGCCCGCCGGCGAGCACGTAGGCCATCGCATCGCGCGCCAAAGGCGCATTGGGTCCCCGGTCACGCAAGTCGGCCTCCTCCCCCGATGTCGTCGGCCCACGATACGCGATCGGGAGGGGCGCCGTCGATCCGCCCGGGCGGCTCAGTCCCAGAAGGCGGCTCAGTCCCAGAAGGCGGGACGGGTCTCCGACAGGGAGCCGCCGATGCGCAGGGGCGCGCAGGCGAGCGCGAGGCCGGTACCATCGTCGACCTCGACGGCGATGCCGGCGAGGCTCGCCGGCCCCTGCGCGGGCGTGAAGCGATCGCCCGGCACCTTGGTCACGAAGCGGCGGAGGGGTTCCTCCTTCTCCATGCCGATCACCGAATTGTAGTCGCCGCACATGCCGGTGTCGGTCTGGTACGCCGTGCCGCCGGGGAGGACGCGGTGGTCGGCGGTGGGGACGTGGGTGTGGGTGCCGACGACCAGCGTCGCCCGGCCGTCGAGATGATGCCCGAAAGCCTGCTTCTCGCTCGATGCCTCGGCGTGGAAATCGACCACCACGGCATCGGCCTGCTCGCCGAGCGGGCAGGCCGAGAGCTCCCGGTCGATCGCGGCGAAGGGATCGTCGAGCGGGTCCATGAACACCCGGCCCATGACGTTGACCACCAGGACCCGGGCGCCGTTCCGGGCGAGGAACACGCCGGCGCCCCGCCCCGGCGTGCCGGCCGGGAAGTTGGCCGGGCGGAGGAAGCGCTCCTGGTGGACCGCGAAGCTCAGCGCCTCGCGCTGGTCGAAGACGTGGTTGCCGGTCGTCACCACGTCGGCTCCGGCGTCGAGGATGGCGCGTAGGATGTCCTCGGTGATGCCGAAGCCGCCGGCGGCGTTCTCCCCGTTCACCACCACGAAATCGAGCCGGTAGTCCGAGACCAGCCCGGGGAGGAGCCGCGTCACCGCGTTCCGGGCGGAGCGGCCGACGACATCGCCGAGGAAGAGCAGTCTCATCGCGGGCCGGCTCCTTGCGTGCGAAAGTCGAGGATCTCGGTCTCGGTGACGATCAGGTCGAGCCGGACGTCGTGGGGTTCGTGCGGGATCGTGTCCACCTCCTGCGCGGAGAAGGCAACCCCGATCAGCACCGGCGCGAGGCCGCGCGCCCGGAGCCGCGCGATGGTCCGGTCGTAGTGGGCCTTGCCGTAGCCGATGCGGGTCCCGCTCCGGTCGAAGCCGACCAGCGGCACGATGATGACCTCCGGCTCGACCGGCACGGCATGGGCGGCCGGCACGCTGGTACCGAAGCCGCCGGGGTGGAGCGGATCGTCCGCCTCGTGGCGGAGGAAGGCGAGGCCGCCTTCGGGCAGCACCACCGGCAGGCCTACCGCGATGCCGCGGTCGCGGGCGGCCGCGACGATCGCGGCGGGATCGACCTCGCTCCGCATCGCTACATACGCGGCGAGGCTCCGCGGCGCGAAGCCCGCGAGCAGCGCCACGACACGGGCCGCGATGACGGCAGATGCACGGGAGCGGAAGTCGGGCCCGGTCGCGTCCCGCCGCTCCAGGGCCCGCGCGCGGAGTTCGGATTTCGACGCCAAGGGAGGGGAACACCGGCTTCGGTCGGAAGGTATCGTGCGAGGCCACTGAGCCGGTGGAGGATACGATCCCGGAGACCTACAGAGTAGGTGGGCGCCGTATGTCCGGGCCCACGAGCCCGGCCAGGTACAGCTCCCGTTAGGATCGATAAGGCCCCGGGGATAAGTGTCTCCTGCCAAACCCCGCAGCACTCGCACACCGAGATATAGAGCCCCAGGGCGGCCTCCGCCAGACCTCGCCGCCCGGTTTCCACCGTCCTGGCGCAGGACTTGAAAAACCGCGGCGAAGTCGCGACATGCTAAGCCTTGGGCAAAGAGGCGGACCCAAGGAACGGCAGGACATGGCGGCGCGAAAACCCGATATCTGGATGTGGGCGCAGATGCGCGCCATGATGAACGAGGCCGAAGAGATGCGCGGCCGCTTCTTCGAGTTGCGGAAGGGCGGCGCGGTGCCCACCTGGGAGCCTCCGGTCGACGTCATCGAGACCGCGACGGAGCTTCTCGTCATCGTCGCCCTGCCCGGGGTCGACCCGGCGACGGCCGAGGCGGTGATCAGCGGCTCCGACCTCGTCATCGGCGGCACCCGCCGCCTCCCGCAATTCCTTCGTACGGCCCGCATCCACCGCATGGAGCTGCCCCATGGCCGCTTCGAGCGGCGCATCCCCCTCCCCGCCGGCCGCTACGACGCCGTGAGGCGCGAAGCGGTCGACGGCTGCCTGCTGATCCGCCTGCACAAGATCGAGAGACCCTGAACGTGGCCGATACCGAAACCCTGAGCGCGAAAGAAGCCGAGTCCGGCTCCCGCCCCGAGCGGGACATCCCCGCCGACGCGATCGCCATCGTGCCGGTGCGCCAGCTCGTGATGTTCCCCGGGATGGTGATCCCGGTGACCCTCGGCCGGGCCCGTTCGGTCGCCGCGGCCCAGGACGCCGTGCGCGGCGAGCGCCAGATCGGCATCCTCGCCCAGCGCGATCCGACCGTCGACGAGCCGGGCGAGCTCGACCTCTACCGGATCGGCACCGTCGCCAATGTCGTGCGCTACCTCACCGGCAAGGACGGCACCCACCACGTCGTCTCGCAGGGCGAGCAGCGCTTCCGCATCGTCGAGTTCCTCTCCGGCTGGCCGTTCCTCGTCGCCCGCATCGAGCGGATCGCCAACCCCGAGGGCGATTCGCCGGAGATCGAGGCGCGCTTCCTCAACCTCAAGCGCCAGGCGATCGAGGGGCTCGAGCTCCTCCCCCAGGTGCCGCAGGAGTTGGTGCAGCAGATCAGTGCCATCACCGATCCCGGCGCGCTCGCCGACATCGTCGCGGCCTATCTCGACCTCTCCATCGAGCAGAAGCAGGAGGTGCTCGAGACCATCGACCTCGTCGCCCGGCTCGACCGCGTCTCCGGCTTCCTCGCCGGGCGCATCGAGGTCCTGCGCCTCTCCCAGGAGATCGGCCAGCAGACCCGCGCCTCGCTCGACAAGCGCCAGCGCGAGGTGCTGCTGCGCGAGCAGATGGCCGCGATCCAGAAGGAGCTCGGCGAGAACGACGGCAAGGAGAACGAGATCGCCGAGCTCTCGGAGGCGATCACCAGGGCCGAGATGCCGAAGGAGGTCGAGGAGCAGGCGCGGCGGGAGCTGAAGCGGCTCGAGCGCATGCCCGAGGCGGCCGCCGAATACGGCATGATCCGCACCTATCTCGACTGGCTGATCGAGCTGCCCTGGGAGCTCGCGCCCGAGGCGCCGATCGACCTCAAGGAGGCCCGCGCGATCCTCGACGAGGACCATTTCGGCCTCGACAAGATCAAGCGCCGCATCATCGAGTACCTGGCGGTGCGCAAGCTCGCCCCCGAAGGCAAGGCCCCGATCCTCTGCTTCGTCGGCCCGCCCGGCGTCGGCAAGACCTCGCTCGGCCAGTCGATCGCCCGCGCCATGGGCCGGAAGTTCGTCCGCGTGTCGCTCGGCGGCGTCCATGACGAGGCCGAGATCCGCGGCCACCGGCGCACCTATGTCGGCGCCCTGCCGGGCAACATCATCCAGGGCATCCGCCGCGCCGGGGCGCGCAACTGCGTGATGATGCTCGACGAGATCGACAAGCTCGGCCAGGGCATCCACGGCGATCCATCGGCGGCGATGCTCGAGGTGCTCGATCCGGAGCAGAATTCGACGTTCCGCGACAATTACCTCGCGGTGCCGTTCGACCTTTCCCGCGTCGTCTTCATCGCCACCGCGAACATCCTCGACACGATCCCCGGGCCGCTTCGCGACCGCATGGAGATCATCTCGCTTTCCGGCTACACCGATGGCGAGAAGCTCGAGATCGCCAGGCGGTACCTGGTCAAGCGCCAGCTCGAGGCCAACGGCCTCAAGCCGGAGCAGGCCGAGATCACCGATCCGGCGCTCCGCGAGATCATCGACCACTACACGCGCGAATCAGGCGTCCGCAACCTCGAGCGCGAGATCGGCCGGGCGCTCCGCCATGCCGCGGTCGAGATCGCCGAGGGGCGGACGGAAAGCGTCAAGATAGACCTCGCCGACGTTCACAAGGTGCTCGGGCCGCTGCGCTTCGAGAACGAGGTGGCGATGCGGACCAGCGTCCCCGGCGTCGCCACCGGCCTCGCCTGGACCCCGGTCGGCGGCGACATCCTGTTCATCGAGGCGACCCGCACGCCCGGCGGCGGCCGGCTGATCCTCACTGGCCAGCTCGGCGACGTGATGAAGGAGAGCGCCCAGGCCGCCCTCAGCCTGGTCAAGAGCCGCCACGAGTCGCTCGGCATCGATGCCGCCAAGCTCGAGAAGAGCGACATCCACATCCACGTCCCGGCGGGCGCGATCCCCAAGGACGGGCCGAGCGCCGGCGTGGCCATGACCATGGCGCTGGTCTCGCTCCTCACGGACCGCACCATCCGCAGCGACACGGCGATGACGGGCGAGATCAGCCTCCGCGGCCTGGTGCTGCCGGTCGGCGGCATCAAGGAGAAGACCGCAGCGGCAGCGCGGGCGGGCCTCAAGCGGGTGATGCTGCCGGCGCGGAACGGCAAGGATCTCGAGGAGATCTCCGAGGACGCGCGGCGCCAGCTCGAGTTCGTCCTCCTCGAGACCATCGACGACGCGATCGCCGCCGCGCTCGAGCCGGCCAGGACCGCGACCGCGGCCGCCTGAGCCCACCCGACCCGGTGTCGCCGCGCGGCGGCACCGGGATCGGCAGGCCCTCAGCGCCCGACGAACCTCTTGTAGACGTAGCCGCGCTTGCCGCCGGCCTCGATCTCGCACCAGTAGTCGCAGCCGAGCACCCGGACCGAGAGGCCCTGGGCGAGGACCGCGACCACCGCGGCGTCGTTGTCCGGGCGGGACCGCATGTTGACGAACGTGCTGATCGTCGCGCGGTCGCCCCGCGGCGCCGCAGCAGATCGCGTCGCGGCGGGAGCCGTGTCGGCCTCCTCCTCCACCGCCGCCTCGGCATCGTCGCGGAGCAGCGACTGGCGCACCGGATCGTAGCTCGGCGCCGTGGGGCCGTAGGCGAGCGGCGTCGGCGCCGAACCGGCGCCCTCTCGGGGCGTGCCGCGCGCCACCTGGAGCGGCTGGCCCGCCGGCGGCCGGATCAGCGGCGGCGTCGCGGCGGGCGGAGGAACCGGCGCCACGTCGGCGACCAGCGCCTCGGGCGGCGTTCCCGCCTCGGCGATGACCGCGGGCCCGGCGTGGTGGCCGGCGGAGGGATCGGCGAGCAGCGCCTCGAGCGCCGCGCCGACGGGATCATGAGCCGGGGCCCCGGTGGGAGAAGACGCGGCGGACGCGACCGCGACCGGCGCCTCGAGCTCGACCGAAACGGTCGCCGGGGCCGGCGTCTGCTCGGCAAAGGGGCGCGCCAGCACCAGGAGGCCGAGGCCGACGCCGAGACCGAGCACGGCGGCGGCGGACATCGCCCGGATGCCGCGGCCACGCTCCTCGGCCGCGACGCGCGGGTCCTCGACGCTGGCGGCAGGTGCCGGACGGCTGCGCGGCGGCGGGCGCCGGACGACGGCGGGGCGGGCCGCAGCCGGGCGCGGCTCGGCGAGGTACTTCCGCCACGGGGCATCGTCGTGGGCGTCGGGCGCCGGCGCCGGGTCGCGGAGATCGACATAGGTCCGCTGCCGGACCGGATCCGGCGCAAAGGGCGAGCGGCCCTCCACGCCCGCCGGCTCGGCGCGCTGCACGACCGGCCGCTCGGCGCCCGCTCCGAGGCGGAGCGGCTCGGCGCGGGGAAGGCCCGCGGCGCGCGGCTGCTGCAGCGTCTCCTCGAGCACCCGCAACTGGCCGAGGAGCGCCGCTTCGAGCGTGTCGGGGGAAGGCTCGGCATCGGCGGCGGCGAGCGCGGCCGACAGCGTATCCACCGGGGCCGGTGCCGGAATCGGCGCGGGGATCGTCACCTCCTGCCCGGGCTGCACCGCGACCGCGCCCGCCTCGGCGCCAGGCGCCCCGGGATCGAGGGCCGGTGCCGTGGGAGACGTGGCAACGGCCGCGAGCGGCAGGCCGGCATCGGGCGCTTTCACCACCGGAAGGTCGCGGATCGCCGGCGACGGTGCCGCGACGGCGTCGCTCCCCGCGACATCGTCCGCCGGCCCGGCCGGCTCCAGAAGGTCGGGTGCGACATCGAGGCCGAGGGCGGCCGCCATGGCCATGATCCGAGGCGTCGATTCGTCGCCCGAATCCGGTGAGGGAGCCGCAGGCTCCTGCGTATCGTCTGAAATGGCTGCGGCCTCGCGCATCGAAGAAAGCCCTGTCGACGGGACATCCGTCGTCGTCCGGGGTCTCTCGGGGGGCGGCAGCGCCTTGGGTCTCAAGGATTCCCGCTGCCTGAGCCTCGCGAAGGCCGCATCCCCCGGCGACATGCGCCGCCCGGGAAGGGTTGTCGTCTCGTCGTCCTGAACTGCCATGGCGTCGACCCCTCGTTCGCCACAGCCCCCGTAAATCACCACCTCATTTCCGGCACCGTGCTCGCCGAATAAGGCAAACTCCGGGCCGGATCCGCAACCCGCTCGCAGAAACTACCAAGGGAACCATAGCTGATTCGCCCGCCGGCCGCCTCTCGCCCGGCGGTGGGGGGTCTAGACCCGGAGCCGCGCCCCGCGGCCATAGGCGAGCAGCATCATGACGATGACCACGCCGTAGATGATCTGCCGTCCGGCCTCGGGCATCTGCATCACCGAGAGGACGCTCTGGAGGAGGACGATGAGGATCGTGCCGGCGATGGTCCCCGCATAGCGGCCCGAGCCGCCGAGGATGTTGGTGCCGCCGATCACCACCGCCGCGATGGACGGCAGGAGATAGGGGTCGCCCATCGCCTGGAAGGCCTTGGACGAATAGCCGGCGAGGAGGATGCCGGCGAAGGCCGCCAGCGTCGAGCACAGCGCGAAGCTCGCCACCACGACGAGGCGGGTGTTGACGCCGGAGAGGTATACCGCGGCCTCGCGGTTGCCAATCGCGTAGATGTAGCGGCCGAGCGGGGTGCGGCGGAGCATGAAGGAGACGGCGAGGCTGACCAGCACCCAGACGATCACCGGGTTGGGAATGCCGACGATGTCGCCCTTGGCGATCCACAGCATGGCCGGGGTCGGCACCGAGGACGGCGAGAATCCTCCCGTCAGCATCACCATGAAGCCGCGCAGCATCACGTTGACGCCGAGGGTGAAGATCATCGACGGCACGCGGAGATAGGCGACGCCGATGCCGTTGAAGAGGCCGATGGCGAGGCCGACGCCGAGCCCGATCGGGATGGCGAAGGGACCGCCGATGGCTGCCGCCAGCATCGCCGAGGCCGCCATCGTCCACGGCACCGACAGGTCGATATGGCCGAGCAGCACGACGATCATCATGCCCGCGGCGACGATGCCGAGGAACGAGGCGACCTTGAGCTGGAGCATGAGGTAGGTCGGCGAGAGCAGCGCGGCATTGCCCTCGAACACCAGCGTATAGGCGGTGCCCACCACCAGGATCGCGACGATGAAGATGCCGGCGAAGAGAAGCGGCCGGTCGATGTGGCGCCTGAGGTCGGACATCTGCGAGAGCGCCATCGCGGTCACCGGAACATGTTGAGGCGGTTCTTGACGCTGAAGGCGCGCGCCGCGCCGAGCGTCACCGCGATGACCAGGATCAGCCCCTCGAACATCGGCTGGAGGAGGGGATTGGCGAGGAAGCCGACGATGGAATCGGTGTCGACGACCCGGAAGCAGAAGGTGATCGAGCGGAGCACCATCACCCCGAAGATGGTGCCGATCGCCCCGCCCGAGCCGCCGAACAGCGAGGCCCCGCCGATCACCACCGCGGCGATCGAGTTGAGCGTATAGGTGCCGGCCTGGATCGGATCGGCATTGCCGCTGCCGGTCTGGATCGCGAAGTAGAGGCCCGCGAGGCCGGCGAACAGGCCGCTGAGCGTATAGGCGGCGAGCTTCGAGCGGTTGATCCGGACGCCGGACATGTAGGCCGCCGCCTCGTTCGAGCCGATCGCGTAGCTGCCCCGGCCGAGCTCGGAATTGCGGTAGGGCAGCCAGACGACGAGGATCACCGCCACCAGGATGACGATCGGCATCGGGATGCCGGAGATCAGCTCGAACCAGCCCGGCGGATTCCCGTCCCACCAGCCGTAGGTGGCGGGCAGCTCGGCGAGCGCGTTGGTGGCGACCCAGGACAGGTCGCCGTCGACCTCGCCCCCCGGCGTCGGCCGGATCAGCAGCGCGCATCCGGTGAACACCGCGCCGGTGGCGAGCGTCACCACGATCGGCTGCAGCCGGCCGTAGACGATGATCAGGCCGTTGAGCAGGCCGCCGGCGGCGCCGATCAGCAGGCACAGCACCATGCCGAGGACGATCTGCCCGCCACTGCCGATCACCAGCTCGGAGGCGGCGGCGTTGACCAGCGTCATCAGCGAGCCGACCGAGAGGTCGATGCCGCCGAGGATGACCACCATGGTCTGCGCCATCGAGACGAAGATCAGCGCCAGCGCCTCGTTCGAGTTCTGGACGAAGAGGTCGGTGGTGAAGCCGCGCGGGTGGAGGCTCGAATAGAAGATGTAGAGGACGAGGAACAGCCCGACGGCGATCAGCGCGCCGGTGTTGTGCGAAATCCAGAGCCTGACGTTGTTCATTGCGGCCGCACCATCTCCGCCGCCGTCGCGCTCTCGACCGGCAGGTTGAACGAGCCCGCGACGATGTTGGTCTCGGTGATCTGCTCGCCCTCGAGGGTGCGCACGATCCGCCCGCCATAGAGGATGAGCACGCGGTCGCAGCACCCGATCAATTCGTCGTAGTCGGTCGAGTAGAGGATGATCGAGGTGCCGGCATCGGCGAGCTCGCGGAGCAGCCGGTAGATCTCCTCCTTGGTGCCGACGTCGATGCCGCGCGTGGGGTCGTTGAGGAGGAGGATCCGCGGGCTTGTGAGCAGCCACTTGGCGATCACCACCTTCTGCTGGTTTCCCCCCGACAGCGTCGCCACCGGGTCGGCCGCCGCACCGACCTTGATCTGCATCTTCCCAATCATCGCGTCGACCGCATCCTTCTCGGCATTGCGGTCGATCACCGCGCGCGGCGAGAGGCGGCGGAGCGCCGTGATGGTGATGTTGTCGGCGATCGACATCGGCAGCATCAGCCCCTCGGTCTTGCGATCCTCGGGGATGAGCGCCATCGACAGGGCCGGCCGGGTGGCGGCCACCGGGCTCGCCGGCACGCCCTCGCGGCCGTGGATGCGGACGGTGCCGGAGACGCCGCGCAGCACGCCGAAGAGCGCGAGCAGCACCTCGCGCTGGCCCTGCCCGTCGAGGCCGCCGAGGCCGACGATCTCGCCCTGGCCGAGGGTGAAGGAGATGTCGGCGAGGCGGTCGGTCCAGCCGAGGTCCTTCACCTCGAGCTCGACCGGCGGCGGCGCATCGCGCCGCGGCTTGGGCGGATAGACGTTCGACACGTCGCGGCCGATCATCATCTGGACGATCTCCTCGTCCGACTGGGCGCCCTTGCCGAAGGTGCTGATGTGGCGGCCGTTGCGGAACACCGAGATGGTGTCGGCCAGCTCCTCGATCTCGTGCATGCGGTGCGAGATGTAGAGGAGGGAGAGGCCCTCGTCGCGGAGGCGGTGGAGTATCCGGTAGACGCGTTCGACGTCGGCCGCGGTCAGTGCCGACGTCGCCTCGTCGAGGATGAGGAGCTTCGGATCGCGGCCGAGCGCCTTGGCGAGCTCGACCATCTGGCGCCGCGACAGCGGCAGGTCGCCGACGCGGGCGCGGGGATTGACGTCCTCGCAGCCGACGCGCGCCAGCAGCTCCTCGGCGCGCCGGCGCTGCGCGCGGCGGTCGATCAGCCCGAAGCGCTTGGGCGGCCGGGTGATGCTGATGTTGTCCGCGACCGAGAGGTCGGGAAGGACCGACAGTTCCTGGAACACGGCCACGACGCCGGCCGCGTTCGCCGCCTGGGGGTTGGCGAAGGCGACCCGGTTGCCGGCGAAGGAGACGGTGCCGGCATCGGGCTGGACGACGCCGGAGATGATCTTGATGAGGGTCGACTTGCCGGCGCCGTTCTCGCCGAGAACGGCATGGATCGAGGCGGGCCTCGCCGCGAAGTCCACCTCGGCGAGGGCCGCGACGCCGCCGTAGGACTTGGCTATGCCGCGCATGTCCAGGAGCGGCGCGGCGGATCCGTTGCTCAAGAGCTTCCCTCCCCCGAGGAAGACCGTGCCGCCGGCGATGCCGGCGGCACGTACGTCCGAGGCGACTATTCCTGGTTGTCGCCGGTCTGCGCCATCAGCTGCGGCGCCGTGAAGTTGAGGCCGCAGGGCGGGAAGGCGTTGGCCGCGAAGAAGTCCGCGGTCAGGTCGGGGAAGTAGTCCTCGCCCGCCTTCATGATCTCGTAGTTGGTCGTCGGGTTGGGGATCTTGACGAGCTGCGGGACCGGCTTGCCCTGGAGCGCGGCGATCGCCTCCTTCATGGCGATGGCGACCTGGGCCGGCGACTGGCCGTAGGAGAAGCCCTTAAGGCCCTCGTCGGCGAACTCGGCCATCTGGATGCGGAAGAGGTTCTCGCCCTCGCCAGCGATCGGGATGAACGGGTGCTTGGCGTCGATCAGCGCCTGGACGGTGCCGTTGGTGCCGCCCTGGGTGAAGATGCCGTCGAAGTGGCCATGGGCCGCGATCGCGTCGGCGGTCGCCTTCTGCGAGTCGCCCGGCGCCCAGTTGCCGATGACCTCGACGACCTCGAACTCCATGCCGTCGCCCTCGACGACGCTGCGGAACCCGTCATGGCGCTCCTGGTCGGCGGAGAAGCCCGGCACGCCGCGGATCTCGAGCAGCTTGCCCTTGTTGCCGATGTGATCCACCAGCCACTGGCCGCCCTGCACGCCCATGATCACCTGGTCCTGGGCGACGCCGGCCATCTTGTCGCCCTCGACCTGGTTGTCGAAGGCGATGAGGACGGTGCCCTTCTGGTTGGCGAGCCGGACGACCCGGTCCCAGCCCTTGGGCGTGTTGGGGTCGATGAGGACCGCGTCGAAGCCCTGGTTGATGAAGTCCTCGACCGCGCCGAGCTGGGCCGCCATGTCGGTGCCCACCGAGACGATCTTGAACTCCTTGAGGTGGTCCTTGATCTCCGGCAGCTCGGCATAGGCCTTCGCGGTCTGGATCATCTGGATGCGCCAGACGTTGCCGACGAAGCCGTTCACCACCGCGATCCGGTAGGGGCCTTCCTTGGCCGGCCACTGGAAGAACGTGGTGTCGTCGGACCACGGCACGAAGCACTGCGGGTCCGCGCCCGGCCCGGAGACGGTCTCGGGACCGGCGGCGAGGGCGGTCCCCGACATGAGGCCGACGGCCACGCCGGCAGCCAGAAGCATCGATTTCAAAGACATCCCATTCCTCCCATTGTCACCCAATGTCCGGCCGCCGAGGGGCGTACCGCATGAGCTGATTTTGCCGCGACACTATCACGCGCGATCGGAAATCCAACCCGTTTCGCGCTCAGCCCTGATGGTTTTTGCTCAGCGCTGAGGAGTATTCGCGCACTGCCCATCATTTCCCTTCAACCGCGTCCCGGCCCCCGCGCGCGCCGCGGCGGCTATCCCGCGAAGCGCGGCTCGGGGACGCCGCCGATGCCGACGTCGAGCGCGAAGAGGCCGCCGGCCTGGGGCTGGTCGCGGAGCTGCTCCGCGGTCAGGTCCCAGACCGCCGAGGTGACGTAGAGGGTGCGGAGGTCCGGCCCGCCGAACATGCAGCTCGTCGGCTTCTGCACCGGCAGCTCGACCACCCGGTCGAGGCGCCCGTCGGGCGCGTAGCGGGCGAGGCGCCAGCCGTCCCACTGCGCGTTCCACAGGTAGCCCTCGGTGTCGATGGTCGAGCCGTCGGGGCCGATGCCGGTGCCCTTGAGGTCGACGATCGCGCGGCGATTGGAGAGCGTGCCCGAGGCGGCGTCGAAGTCGAAGCGGTCGATGCGGCCGTCGAGCGTGTCGGCGAAGTAGAATTCCCGGTCGTCGAGGCTCCAGACGAACGAGTTGGAGATGCCGATGCCGTCGAGCACCCGGGTCACGCTGAGGTCGGGATCGACCCGGAAGAGGCTCGCCGAATGGTGCGCCAGCCGGTCGTCCATGGTGCCGGCCCAGAAGCGGCCGCGGCGGTCGCACTTGCCCTCGTTGAAGCGGTTGGTCGGCACCGGGTCGGGCCGGGCGATCCACTCGATCGCGCCGCTGTCGAGGTCGTAGAAGGCGATGCCGGAGGCGAAGGCGACGATCAGCCCGCCCTGCTCGCGGAGGGCGAAGCAGGCGATGCGCTCGGGCATCTCCCAGCGATCGACCTCGCCGGTCCCGGGCGTCAGGCGCTGCAGCAGCCTGCCCTCGATGTCGACCCAGTAGAGCGCCTGCTCCGCCACGTCCCAGACCGGGACCTCGCCGAGCCTGTTCCGACAATCGACGACGCATGTCACGCTGGTCACGATCGGCCCTCCCTGCCCGCCGCGATGGATGGATACGAGGGATAGCCGGCTGTGCTATCAGCCCGCAAGCCGGCGTCGTGCCCACCCTGTGGATCGAGGAAGTCCCCCCGTGAAGATCACCGCCATCCGTACCGTCGTCGTCAATGCCGAGATGCGCAACTGGGTATTCGTCCGGGTCGATACCGACGTCGCCGGCCTCTACGGCTGGGGCGAGGCGACGCTCGAATGGAAAACGCGCGGCGTGGTCGGCGCGGTCGAGGACCTCGCGCCGCTGGTCATCGGCCGCGACCCGCGCGACATCGAGCAGGCGGTGCGGGTGATGAAGAAGCACTCGTTCTGGCGGCTCGGGGTCGTCGGCATGAGCGCCGTCTCCGGCATCGAGCTGGCGCTCTGGGACATCTTCGGCAAGTCGCTCGGCCTGCCGGTGTGGCGCCTCCTCGGCGGCAAGGTCCGCGACAAGGTCCGCGTCTACACCCATCTCGGCCTCGGCGACATGCGTGCGGTCTACGAGACGGTCGAGGCGGCGCCGCTGGTCGAGCATGCCCGCCGGATCGTCGAGACCGGCTACACGGCATTCAAGGCCGTGTTCGTCCCCTACACGCACTACCACGCGCCGGTGGCCGAGGTGGCGAAGGTCGCCGACATGATGATGGCGCTCCGCGAGGCAGTCGGCCCAGACGTCGAGATCATGGTCGACTTCCACGGCCGGCCGGCCTCGCCGGGCGCCGCACTCGCCTATATCGAGGCACTTGCCCCGGGGCGGCCGATGTTCGTCGAGGAGGTGCTGCCGCCGGGCGAGACCGCGGGGCTCGCGGCCATCGCCGCCAAGACCAGCGTGCCGATCGCGACCGGGGAGCGCCTCATCGACCGGATCGAGTTCGACGAGTTGTTCCGCAGCCGCGCCATCGACATCGCCCAGCCCGACATCTGCCATTGCGGCGGGCTGCTGGAGGCGAAGAAGATCGCCGCGATGGCCGAGGCCGCGGGCATCGGCGTCGCGCCCCACAACCCGCTCGGCCCGATCGCCGGCGTCGCCGCGCTCCACTTCGCCGTCTGCACCCCCAACCACGTCATCCAGGAGGAGATGGTCGGCGCGGTGCCCTGGTACTTCGAGGTCGTGAAGGGCCCGATCCGCATGGTCGACGGCCACTGGCAGGTGCCGGAGGCGCCCGGCCTCGGCGTCGAGGTGGACGAAGGCGTGGCGGCGAAGCATCCCTTCCGGCAGGAGGTCCTCCACGCCACCAACGCGGTCCTCGACGACGGAACGATCGTCGACTGGTAGCCTCCGGCCGCCGCCCCACTGAAAGAGACAAGGGTAACGTCCATGAAGATCACGTCCGTCGAGCCGTTCATCCTCCACGTCCCGCTCAACCGCTCCTCGATCTCCGATTCGACCCACAGCATCACCCACTGGGGCGTGGTCGGCGTGCGGATCGGCACCGACGACGGGACCTTCGGCTACGGCTTCACCGGCACGCATGCCCATCTCGCGTCCGACCGGCTGGTGACGTCCTGCATCTCGGGGTCCTATGCCGAGCTGCTCCTCGGCGAGGACGCCCTCGACACGACGCGGCTGTGGATGAAGCTCGCCCGCTTCCCCGCGGTGCAGTGGGTGGGCCGGGCCGGCATCACCCAGATCGCGCTCGCCGCGGTCGACATCGCGCTCTGGGACCTGCGGGCGAAGCACGCAGGGCAGCCGCTCTGGGCCCATCTCGGCGGCGCCACCTCGCCGCGGCTCGAGGCGTACAACACCGACATCGGCTGGCTCTCGATCCCGACGGCCCAGCTCGTCGAGGGCTCGGTCCGCGCCGTGGAGGTCGACGGCTACCGGCGGCTGAAGCTCAAGGTCGGCTCGCCCGACATCGGCACCGACCTCGGCCGGATCGAGGCGGTGCGGCAGGCGGTCGGCCCCGACGTCACCATCGCCGTCGACGGCAACGGCAAGTGGGACCTGCCGACCTGCCTCCGCTTCTGCCGCCGCGCCGAGGCGCTCGACGTGTTCTGGTTCGAGGAGCCGCTCTGGTACGACGACGTCGCCGGCCATGCGGCGCTCGCCCGGGCGACGGCGATTCCGGTGGCGCTCGGCGAGCAGCTCTACACGGCGGACGCCTTCAACGCCTTCATGGAAGCGGGCGCGGTGCACTACGTCCAGCCCGACGTGACCCGGCTCGGCGGCATCAGCGAGTACGTCACGGTGGCCGAATCGGCGTGGTCGAAGCGGCTGCCGGTGGTGCCGCATGTCGGCGACATGGGCCAGATCCACGTCCACCTCGCCCTCTGGCACCCGGCGACCACGATGCTCGAATACATCCCCTGGATCATGGACTGCTTCGAGGAGCCGATCGCGGTGACGGACGGCGCCTACGAGCGCCCGCAGCAGCCCGGCGCGAGCACGACGCCGACCAAGGACGCGATGGAGCGGTACGGGAGGCCGTTGGGGTAGGCCTTCTCGGAGACCGACCGACCTCACGCCTGCGGGATGTTCTCCTTGAAGATCGCCTGGATGCGGATCGGCGGCAGCGACGGCGGCGACGTCCCCCGCGCCGCCGCGACCAGCCGGTCGACCGCGTCGCGGGCCTCGACCCGCGGATTCTGGTCGATCACCGCATCCACGGTGCCGGTGACGAGCAGGCGGCGGGTGAACTCGGTGAGCTCGTGGCAGACGAAGGTGACCTCGCCGGCGCGGCCCGCTTCCTCGAGGGCCCGCGCGATGCCGCGGTTGCCGCCGCCGATATTGTAGAGGCCGGCGAGGCGGGGATAGGCGGCGAGGAGGGTCCGCGCCTCGGCATAGGCGCGCTCGGCGTCGTCGCGCACCTCGCGGAGCTCGACCACCTTCAGCTCCGGATATTCCTCCGCGAGGATGTGGCGGAAGCCCATCTCGCGCTCCTCGTGGCCGCGATAGCTGAGGCTGCCGGCGAACAGCGCGACCTCGCGGCCGGACGAGCGCATCAGGCGGCCGAGCAGGTGGCCGGCGAGCCGGCCGGCGGCGCGGTTGTCGATGCCGACATAGCCCAGCCGCGGCACGTTCGAGATGTCGGTGACCATGGTCAGCACCGGCACGCCCGACCCGGCGACCTCGCGGATCGCCTCCCGCACCAGCGGATGGTCGAGCGGCAGCACGCCGATCGCGTCGGTCCGCCCGCGGAGCCCCGCGAGCATGCCGGCCAGCGCCTCGGGATCGAAGTCGTCGATGCGATGGACGCGGATCTCGGCCTCGCGCTGGCGGGCTTGCGCCAGGGCGCCGACGTGCTCAGCGAGCATCCTCAGGAAGGTGTTGGTGCCGCCGGGAAGCACGAAGTCGATGCCGACCCGGTGCTCGGCGACCGGAGCCGTGCCGAGGCGATGCTCGGGCAGGTAGCCGAGCCGGACCGCGGCGTCGATCACCTGCTCCCGCGTCCGGGCCCGCACGCCCGCGCGGTTGTTCAGCGTCCGGTCGACGGTCGCGGTGCTGACCCCGGCGGCGCGCGCGATCTCCACGATCGTGGCGCGGCCGGGCACCCCGCCGCCCCCCTGCCCCTCCTTCATCGCCCTTCCAGCTCCTCCCTGCGGCACGATACATCAGTTTCGATCATTTTGTGATAGCCCGCGCGGCCTGCCGGCGTCGCCGCCTCCCCGCAATGATCCCGCCCGCCGCCGCCGTCAATGGACTGGAATTATTGACAATTCCGGGCGGCGCGCAATGCCTCCGCCGGCGCGCCCTGATTGATGGGGCATGATGGATGCGTTGACAGCCTGAAGGAATATAGATCATCCTGATTCCAACAAGGGCTCCGCGGGAGCCGGCGGGAGGAACGCCTCGATCGCACGTCGCCGGACATGGCCGGAGGCCGCGCGGCGGGGAGCGCCTCCTTCGTCCGTCACGCGGCGGCCCGCGCCCGGCGACAACGCCGGGCGGGCATGGGAGGAGACATGATGGCCGACGCGCCGGGCTTTTCGCCGGACCGCCGATCCGTACCCGCGATCTCCGGATCGGGTGCATCGGCGCCGGGATGATCATGGCCGAGTGCCATCTTGCGGCCTACAAGGAGGCCGGCTTCCCGGTCGCCGCCATCGCCTCGCGGAGCCGCGAGCGGGCCGCGCAGGTGGCCGAGCGCTGGGGCATCCCGTGCGTCCACGACACGCCGCTGGCGTTGATCGAGGACGAGGGGATCGAGATCCTCGACATCGCCTTCCCGCCCGACCAGCAGCCGGACCTGATCCGCCACGCGCTGACGCAGCCGCACATCAAGGGCATCCTCGCCCAGAAGCCGCTGTCGCTGACCCTCGAGGAGGCGATCGACCTCCGCGAGGCGGCGAAGGCGGCAGGCAAGATTCTCTCCGTCAACCAGAACATGCGCTACGACCAGTCGATGCGCGTGCTGAAGCAGATCCTCGACGCCGGCGCGCTGGGCACGCCCGTCTTCGCCGAGATCGACATGCATGCGATTCCGCACTGGCAGACCTTCCTCGAGGAGTACGACCGGCTGACGCTCGCCAACATGAGCGTCCATCACCTCGACGTCCTCCGCTACCTGTTCGGCGACCCGGACGAGATCTTCACCACCACCCGCACCGACCCGCGGACGACGTTCGAGCACAAGGACGGCATCACCGTCTCGACGCTCCGCTTCCCCTCGGGCCTGCTCGCGCTGTCGCTCGAGGACGTGTGGTCCGGCCCCCGCGAGGAGGGCTACGACTCGGACGTCTACATTTCCTGGCGGGTGGAAGGGACGGACGGCGTCGCCAAGGGCACCATCGGCTGGCCGACGGGGGAGAAGTCGACGCTGACCTACGCCTCCAGGACCGCTACCGGCGGCAAGTGGGTAACCCCGGAATGGGACACGATGTGGTTCCCCCATGCCTTCAAGGGCGTGATGGAGCAGCTCCAGCATGCGGTGGCGACCGGCTCGGACCCGGCGCTGTCGGTCGCCGACAACGTGAAGACCGTGGCGCTGATCGAGGCGGGCTACCGCTCGATGGCCGAGGGGCGCGTCGTCAAGCTGTCCGAGATCAGGATCTGAACAAGCGACTTCGGGAGGAACTGGACCATGATGCAGGTCGGCATTTTCACCGGCTATTTCCCCTACGGGCTCGAGGAGACCGCGAAGAAGATCAAGGGGCTCGGCTTCAACACCGCGCAGCTCGACCTCCACTTCAAGGACATCGACCTCTCCGCCGGCCAGATCACCAAGGACAAGGCGAAACGCGTCCGCGACACCTTCCGCGACCACGACCTGCCGATCTGCTGCGTCTCGGGCTACACCAACATCATCCACCCCGACAAGGCGGAGCGCGAGAAGCGCGTCGGCTACCTCAAGGAGATCATCCGGAACACGCGGAACTTCGGCTCGCGCTACGTCATCTCCGAGACCGGCACCTACAACACCGAGTCGGACTGGGTGGCGCACCCCAAGAACAAGACCGAGGAAGGGTTCGAGGAGTGCCGGAAGGTCATCGCCGACCTCGCCCAGACCGCCTATGACCACGGCGCGGTGTTCCTCCTCGAGACCTACGTCAACAATGTCGTCGGCTCGGTCGAGGAGACCGTGAAGATGTTCGCCCAGGTCGACCATCCCGGCCTCGGCCTGCTCATGGACCCGACCAACTACTTCGAGACCCACAACATCGACCGGATGGACCAGATCCTGAACCAGGTCTTCGACACGCTCTCGGACAAGATCAGGATCGCCCACGCCAAGGACGTCAAGCGCTCGGGCGACGACAAGAGCGAGAAGCACGCCGACATCGGCGACGACGACGCGCTCGAGAGCCACACCTTCCGCGGCGTCGGCGAGATCGAGCTGCCGGCCCCCGGCCTCGGCTCGCTCAACTACGACCTCTACCTCAAGCGCCTCTCGGAGAAGCACCCCAACATCGAGGTCATCATCGAGCACCTCGAGGAGAGCGACGTGCCGCGGGCGAAGACGTTCCTCGACGGCAAGCTTCGCGACAACGGGCTCTGAGCCGGCGGCGCCCGGAGCGGCCTGCGGCGGCGACGCCGCGGGCCTTTTCTTTCCTCCGCCGGATATGGTTGAGTAGGCGGCAACGACAACGCGAAGGGGCGGGGACATGACGCTGAAGAACCGACTGGGCGGCCACACCAACAGCTACCACACCTACAGCCTCGAGGAGGCGCTCGAGGGCATCGCCGCCGCCGGCTATCGCTACGTCGAGCTTTCCGCCGTGCGCGGCTGGACCGAGCACGTGCCGCTCGACGCCGACGCCAAGACGCTCGGCGGCATCCAGCGCATGCTCAACACGCTGGGCCTGGTTCCCGTCAGCCTCAGCGGCCACTCCGACCTCACCACCAAGGCCGGCCTCGAGGACGGCCTGCTCGCCCTCGACCTCTGCGAGCGCATGGGCATCGGCATCATGAACACCGCCATCGGCGGCCATGCCAGCCAGTCGGAGGACGAGGCGGCGTTCATGGGCAACATCCACGCCCTCGCCGACGCCGCGGCCGCCCGCGACGTCCTTCTCGGCATCGAGATCCACGGCGAGATCACCAAGTCGGGCGCGGCCTCGATTCCCGTTCTCGAGCGGATCGGCCGGCCGAACGTGCTGATCAACTACGATACCGCCAATGTCGACTTCTACGGCGGGGTGAAGGCGGTGGACGACCTGCCGGCGGCGCTGCCCAAGCTGGTCCACGTCCACCTCAAGGACAAGCGCGGCGAAGGCGCGGTGTGGGACTTCCCCGGCATCGGCGACGGCGACATCGATTTCGGCCGCGTGCTCGGCATCCTCGAGGAGGGCGGCTATGCCGGCCCGGTCACCGTCGAGATCGAGTTCAAGGGCGAGCCCTGGCCGTCGCTCGCGGAGGTCAATCGGTCGATGAAGGCGTCGCACGACCGGCTCGCCGCCCTCGGGCTGTCGTAGGGCGCAAAGCGATGCGGATCGGAATCCTCGGTGCCGGCTTCATGGGCGGCACCCATGCCCGCGCCTACGCCAAGCTGCCCGGCGTCGAGATCGTCGCGATCTCCTCGCGCCATGCCGGGAAGGCCGAGAAGCTCGCCGCCGAAGTCGGCGGCAGGGCGGTGACGGACGACCGCGCCATCCTCGAGGACGACTCGATCGACGCGATCAGCAACACCCTGCCGACCCACCTCCACCCGGAGACCACCATCGCGGCGCTCGCGGCGGGCAAGCACGTCCTCCTCGAGAAGCCGTTCGCGCTCTCCGCCGCCGACTGCGACGGCATGATCGCCGCCGCCGCCGAGAGCGGCAAGGTGCTGATGGTCGCCCACGTCCTCCGCTTCTGGGGCGACTACGTGTCCCTCGTCGAGTTCGTCCGCAGCGGCAGGATCGGCAAGCCGATCTCGGTCATGGCGAGCCGCCTGTCGCAACTGCCGGCCTGGGCCGACTGGTTCACCGATCCGGCCAAGAGCGGCGGCGCGGTGCTCGACCTCAGCGTCCACGACTTCGACGTCGTGAACTGGGTCCTCGGCACGCCGAAGACCGCCTATGGGCGCGGCCGGGAAGCACGGCCCGGCCTCTGGAACGACGTCCACGCGACCATCGACTACGGCGACGCCAACGCGTTCGTCGAGGGCAGCGAGTTCATGCCCGACGGCTACCCCTTCTCCTGCGGGCTCAAGGTGCTGTGCGAGGGCGGGCTGGTCGAGTTCGCCTTCCGCGCCGGCGGGGTGAGCGTCGAGATGGGCGGCGGCAGCACGCTGATGGTCCACGAGCCCGGCAAGGCCCATGCGCTCGAGCCGAAGCCGGGGGATGCCTACGACAACCAGGCGGCCTATTTCGTCGACTGCCTGCGCGAGGGAAGGACCCCGACGCTCGGCACGCCCGAGCAGGCGAAGCTCGCGGTCCGCACCGCCGAGGCGGTCCGCCGCTCCTTCGAGACCGGCGCGGTCGTTCCGGTCTGAGGGCACGGCGGCCGGGGGCCCGGCGCGGGGCCGTTCGTCCGCCGCAACGCCTTGACCGGCCCGGGGGGCGCGGATCGATTGCTCGCCAGGATGGATCGAATCGCCCGCGCCCTCGCCGATCTCGGCGCCCCGGCCCGCCTCGCCGCCGCGGTCGCGGCCGGCGCGGTGTCGGCGCTGGCCCTCGCGCCGCTCGGCCTCTTCCCGGTCCTCTGGGTCACGGTTCCCGTCTTCGTCTGGCTGCTCGACGGCGCCGTCGCGGCGGCGGGTCCCCGGCCCGGGCGTCGGTTCCGCGCCGGGGTCGTGCTCGGCTGGAGCTTCGGCTTCGGCTACTTCCTCGCCGGGCTATGGTGGATCGGCGCCGCCTTCCTGGTCGACGGCGACCAGTTCGCCGCGCTGCTGCCGCTCGCCGTCACCGTCCTGCCGGCGGGCCTCGCGCTGTTCTGGGGCCTTGCCGGCGGCGCCGCGGCCCTCCTGTGGCAGGACGGATGGCCGCGGATCGTCGCCTTCGCGGCGGCGTTCGCGGCCGCCGAGTGGCTGCGCGGCCACGTCCTCACCGGCTTTCCCTGGAACGCCTTCGGCTACACGCTCGCCCCCGTGCCGGTGATGATGCAGTCGGCCGCCGTGGTCGGCCTTTGGGGGCTGACGCTCGCCGCCTTCATCATCTTCGCCGCGCCGGCGGCGCTCGCGCCGCGGGCGGGACGCCGCGGCGGCGGCGCCTTCGTCGCGGTCGCGGCGCTGCTCCTCGCCGTCCATCTCGGCTACGGCCTCGTCCGGCTGGCCGGCGCCGCGCCCGATGACGGCGGGACCCCGCTCCGCATCGTCCAGCCTTCTCTCGACCAGAGCGAGAAGTGGCAGGCCGCGAACGAGGACGAGATCGTCGCGCGCTATCTCGAGCTCAGCGCCCGGCCCGGCCCGGACGGCCGGGCGCTCGCCGCCGGGACGGTGCTGATCTGGCCCGAATCCGCCTTTCCCTTCCTCCTTTCGGAGCGGCCCGACGTCCTCGAGGCGATCGCGGACCTCCTGCCGGCCGGCGCCGCCCTCGTCACCGGCGCGGTGCGGGCGGCGAACCCGTCCGATCCCCGGGGTGCCGCCTTCAACAGCGTGCTGATCGTCGACGACGCCGGCACGGTCGCGGCGGCCTACGACAAGGTGCATCTCGTGCCCTTCGGCGAGTACCTGCCGTTCCGGGCCCTGTTCGACGCGCTCGGCATCCGCCAGCTGGTCGCGTTGCCGGAGGGGTTCACCCCGGGCGCGGCGCGGATGATGCTGACGCTCCCCGGGGCGCCCTCCTTCGCGCCGCTGATCTGCTACGAGATCATCTTTCCGGGCGAGGCGGTGCCGCCCGGCCCCCGCCCCGGGTGGATCCTGAACCTCACCAACGACGCCTGGTTCGGGGCGACACCCGGGCCCTACCAGCATTTCCTCCAGAGCCGGGTCCGCGCCGTCGAGACCGGCCTGCCGGTCGTCCGCGCCGCCAATTCCGGGATTTCGGCCATCGTCGACCCCTATGGCCGGGTGCGCGCGCACCTGCGCCTCGGGGTTGCAGCCGCGCTCGAGGGAAACCTTCCCGCCGTTGCAGCATTAACGCCATACACGCGTTTGGGGGATGTCATATTCGCCCTGTTTCTGCTCCTTTGCGTAGGAGTTGCCGCGGCGGCGGCGCGACGGAGGGGAGGTGCTTTGGCATAATTGACAGTTGTGGAGGCGGCATGCTGATGTCCGCCGGTCCTGCAACCTGGCTGCCGGCAACGATCCGCCGTGCACAACCGGGCTTGGGCGAGCGAAATGAAACGGGCGGCCGAAGGCCGTCTTCGGAAAAGGAGTGCCGTGCGCGGCCCAAACGAGAGTGCCTCAATGGCCAATAAGAAACAGCCTAACCCGATCGACATACATGTCGGAAGCCGGGTCCGTCTCCGTCGGATGATGCTGGGAATGAGCCAGGAAAAGCTTGGCGAGAATCTCGGCATAACTTTCCAGCAGATCCAGAAATACGAGAAGGGAACCAACCGCATCGGCGCAAGCCGCCTCCAGCACATCGCCAGGGTCCTCACCGTGCCGGTCTCGTTCTTCTTCGAGGACGCCCCGGGGAGCAACCCGCCGGAGCCCGCCAACGGCCTCGCGGAGCGTCCCTCCGCCAGCTACGTCGTCGACTTCCTGTCGAGCTCGGAGGGCGTGCAGCTCAACAAGGCCTTCATCCGCATCAAGGATGCCAAGGTCCGGCGGAAGCTGATCGAGCTGGTCCGCTCGATGGCCGGCACCGACGACGAAGAGGAGGCGTGAGCCGGAACCTTCCGCTCACCGCCGCACACGGAAACGTCCGCCGTCCCGGGGCAACTCGGGGCGGCGGCCTTCGCCCGCCCGCCTGCGGCCGTACGCCCGGCCCCCGGGATTGACCACCACGGTGATCGCTGCCAGAACCGGTGCCGTCCAGGGGCGGGATCGGCCGTCCGAACACATGAATAACAGGGGTGCACTTCCTTGCGCGCAACCTACCTCTTCACGAGCGAGTCGGTTTCCGAGGGACATCCGGACAAGGTCTGCGACCGGATCTCCGACGCCGTGGTCGATGCCTTCCTCGCGGCCATGCCCGAGGCGCGCGTCGCCTGCGAGACGCTCGCCACCACCAACCGCGTCATCATCGCCGGCGAGGTGCGCGGCCCCGAATCCGTGATCGACTCGGTCGAGGGCCTGGCGCGCGCGGCCATCAAGGACATCGGCTACGAGCAGGACGGCTTCCACTGGAAAAACGCCCAGGTCGACGTGCTGCTGCACCCCCAGTCGGTCGACATCGCGCAGGGCGTCGATTCCTCGGGCAACAAGGACGAGGGCGCCGGCGACCAGGGCATCATGTTCGGCTATGCCTGCCGCGAGACGCCGGAGCTGATGCCGGCGCCGATCTTCTACGCCCACCGCATCCTGAAGATGATGGCCGAGGCGCGGAAGTCCGGCGCGACGCCGGAGCTCGGTCCCGACGCCAAGAGCCAGGTCACGGTCAGGTACCATTACGGCAAGCCGGTGGGCGTCGCCTCGATCGTCGTCTCGACCCAGCACGCCGAGGCCCGCGACGGCAAGCCGCTCACCTCCGACGACGTGAAGGAGATCGTCGCCCCGATCGTCCATGCCGCCCTGCCCGAGGAGTGGATCGACGCCGACACCGTCTGGCACGTCAACCCCACGGGCAAGTTCGTGATCGGCGGCCCGGACGGCGACGCCGGCCTCACCGGCCGCAAGATCATCGTCGACACCTATGGCGGCGCGGCCCCGCACGGCGGCGGCGCGTTCTCGGGCAAGGACCCGACCAAGGTCGACCGCTCGGCGGCCTACGCGGCACGCTACCTCGCCAAGAACGTGGTCGCCGCCGACCTCGCCGACCGCTGCACCATCCAGCTCTCCTACGCCATCGGCGTGTCGCAGCCGCTCTCGATCTATGTCGACCTTCACGGTACCGGCAAGGTCGAGGAGAGCCGGCTCGAGGAGACCCTCAAGAACGCGATGGACCTGTCGCCGCGCGGCATCCGCCAGCACCTCGGCCTCAACAAGCCGATCTATGCGCGGACCGCGGCCTACGGGCATTTCGGCCGGCCGGCCGAGGCCGACGGCGGCTTCTCCTGGGAGAAGACCGACCTCGCCGACGCGCTTCGCGACGCCCTCCGCTGAGCGGAGCCGCCGTGGAGGCCGAACGGCGCCGGAGCCTGCACGGCCGGCGGAAGGGCAAGCCGCTCTCGGCCCGCCGTAGCGGGCTGATGGCCGACGCCTATCCGGGACTGGCGATCGACCTCGCCGTCCCCCCGCCGGTGCCGCTTGCCGGCCTCTTCGCGGCGCCCGTCGCGGACGTCCGGCTCGAGATCGGCTTCGGCGGCGGCGAGCACCTGATCGCTGAGGCCACCGCGCATCCGGACAGCGGGTTCATCGGCGTCGAGCCCTTCGTCGCCGGCATGGCGAAGGCCGTGGCGGCGGTCGCCGACCGCAATCTTCGCAATGTCCGCCTCCATGACGACGACGCCGCCGGCCTCCTCGACTGGCTGCCGCCGGCAGCGCTGACGCGGGTGGACCTCTTCTACCCCGATCCCTGGCCCAAGCGCCGGCACTGGAAGCGCCGCTTCGTCGGCCCCGCCAACCTCGAGCGCATCGCCCGCGTGCTGGTGCCGGGCGGGACGTTCCGGGTGGCAAGCGACATCGAGGGCTACATCGACTGGACGCTCCGCCATCTCCTCGCGCGCGCCGACTTCGCCTGGACGGCGGAGGAGGCCGACGACTGGCGGAAACCCTATCCGGGCTGGCCGGGAACGCGCTACGAGGCCAAGGCGCTCCGCGAAGGCCGCCGGCCGACCTATCTCGCCTTCGTTCGAACCTGACGCGACGCGGCCCTCTTCGGCAAAGGGCGAGGGCGGGCGTCGTGCCCGGGTTCAGCCGGCGGCGGTCTCGGCCATGATCCAGCCGTCCTCGATCTCGGGCAGCGGCACGCTCGCCAGCAGCTCGCGCGTGTAGGCGTGCTGCGGCGCCGCGAACACCGTCGCCGTCTCACCCTCCTCCACCACCCGGCCCGCCGAGAGCACCGCCACCCGGTCGCACAGCACGCGCACCACCGAGAGGTCGTGGCTGATGAACACCAGCGTCAGGTTGAACTCCGCCCGGAGGCGCCGGAGGAGGAGGAGGATCTGCGCCTGGGACGAGACGTCGAGGCCCGAGACGATCTCGTCGGCGACGATGAACTCCGGATCGAGCGCCAGCGCCCGGGCGATCCCCACCCGCTGGCGCTGGCCGCCGGAAAGCTCGTGCGGGTAGCGGGCGGCGAAGGCGGCGGGCAGCCCGACGACCTCGAGCAGCTCGCCCACCCGCCGGCGCCGCGCCGCGCGGGTGCCGCCGCGCCCGAACGCCTCGAGCGGGCGGGAAAGCGTCGTGCCGATGAGGAGGCGCGGATTGAGCGAGGACTGCGGGTCCTGGAAGATCATCTGGAGCCGCGACCGGAGCGGATGAAGCCGATCCTCGTCCCAGCCGGCGATGTCGACCCCGTCGTAGAACAACGCGCCGCCGCTCGGCCGGACCAGCCGCACCAGCGCGCGGCCGATGGTGGTCTTGCCCGAGCCGGATTCGCCGACGAGGCCGAGGGCGCTGCCGCGCGGGATGGCGAGATCGATGCCGTGCACCACCTCGACCGCCGGCGCCGGCCCGAACAGCGGCTTCCGGCTGCGGTCGGGAAAGGCGACCCGGAGGCCCTCGAGGCGGACGAGCGGGGCGGTCATTGGTAGTTCGCCCGGTTGGCGAGGTCGTAGATGCGCGCCTCCTCGTGCAGCCGCGCGACCAGCTCCGGCGGGAGCGGGGCCAGCGCATCCGCCGGCCGGTCGAGCCGGGGCGTCGAGGAGAGGAGCGCCCGCGTATAGGCATGGCCGGGATCGCGCAGCACCGCCGCGGTCGCGCCGGCCTCGACCACGCGGCCGGCATGGAGGACCGTCACCGTCTGGCAGAGCTTGGCCACCAGCCCGAGATCGTGGGTGACGAACAGGACAGCGGCATTATCGCGGTGCTGGAGCGCATGGAGAAGGCGCAGGATCTGGCGCTGGACGGTCACGTCGAGCGCCGTCGTGGGCTCGTCGGCGACCACCAGCCGCGGCCGGCAGGAGAAGGCCATCGCGATCAGCACCCGCTGCCGCATGCCGCCGGAGAGCTCGTGCGGATAGGCGGCGAGGACGCGCCCGGGATCGCGGATCGCCACGTCGGCGAGGAGGTCGCCGGCCCGGGCCCAGGCGGCGCGGCGGGGCAGGCCGAGCTTCAGCCGCAGCACCGCTGCGACCTGCTCGCCGATCCGCTTCACCGGGTTGAGCGAGGTCATCGGATCCTGCGGGATCAGCGCGATCTCGCGGCCGAGCAGCGCCCGGCGCTCGCGGTCCGGCATCGTCCCGAGATTGCGGCCGTCGAAGGCGATCGTGCCGCGGGTGATCCGCGCCCCGCGCGGCAGGAGGCCGAAGATGGCGCGGCCGATCATCGACTTGCCGGCTCCCGACTCGCCGACGAGGCCGCGTACCTCGCCGGGGGCGATGGCGATGTCGACGCCGCGAAGGAGCGGCAGCGGCGAGCGCCGGCCGAGGGCGACGTGGAGATCCCCGATCGCGAGCGTCGCCGTCATCGCCGCTGCACCGGGTCGAACGTGGCGCGGAGCCCGTCGCCGAGGAGGTTGAAGCCGAGCACGGTGACGACGATCGCGCCGATCGGCAGCGCCATCAGCCATGGCACCTGGTAGATCGCCTGCCGCCCCTCGGCGATCATGCCGCCCCAGGTCGGCGTATCGGTCGAGACCGAGAGGCCGACGAAGGAGAGGATCGCCTCGACGATGACGGCGATGCCCATCTCGACCGTGAGCAGCGTGACGATCAGCGGCAGGACGTTGGGCAGCACCTCGGCGAACAGGGTCCGGCCGCGCCGGAGCCCGATCACCCGCGCGGCGGCGACGTAGTCGAGCTGGCGCTGGAGCTGGGTCTCGGCCCGCACCACCCGCGCAAAGCGCGTCCAGTCGATGACGACGATGGCCAGCACCACGGTGCCGAGCCCGGCGCCGACCGCGGCCGCGAGGACGATCGAGAGCAGGACCGGGGGAAACGACATCCAGATGTCGACGAGCCGCGAGACGGCCATGTCGACGGGACCGCGGAAGTAGCCGGCGACGAGGCCGAGGAGCGAACCGAGGAGGCAGGCGAGCGTCGCGGCGACCACCGCGACGAAGGCCGCGATCCGGGCGCCGTAGATCAGCCGCGAGAGGATGTCGCGGCCGAGGCTGTCGGTGCCGAACAGGAACGCCGGATCACCCCCCGGCGCCCAGGCGGGCGGGAGCTGGGTATAGAGGAGGTCCTGGGCGAGCGGGTCGTGCGGGGCAAGGAGCGGGGCGGCGAGCGCGACGAGGAAGAGGATGGCGACGACGGCGCCGCCGGCGACGGCGCGCGGGTCGAGCGCGGTCCTCCGGCGCCGCGCATCGGGCGGGACCGCCGCCTCAGCCATGCTGGAGCCTCGGGTCGAGCCACGCATTGACGAGGTCGACGGCCAGGTTGAGCGCGATGAAGATGACGGCGAAGACCAGCACCAGGCCCTGGATCAGCGGCAGGTCGCGGTTGATCATCGCGTCGATCGCCATGTTGCCGATGCCCTCGTAGGAGAAGATGCGCTCGACCAGCACGGTGCCGCCGATGAGGAACGTGACCTGCACGCCGGCAAGGGTCACCGTCGAGATCGCGGCGTTGGGCATCGCCTCGCGGATGAGCACGCGGGCGCGCGAGAAGCCGCGGGCGCGGGCGACCTGCGCGTAGTCCTGGAGCTCCGCCTCGCCGAGCGAGGTCTTGAAGACGCGGGTGACGATCGCCGCGAGCGGCAGGGCGAGGGCCACCGCCGGCAGGAGCGCGTGGCGGAGCAGGTCGCCGGCGAGCGCCCAGCGCCCGGTGACGATCGCCTCGACGAGGTAGAAGCCGGTGTGGAATTCGGCGCCGAGCCGGGGGTCGATGCGGCCCGAGATCGGCATCACCGGCCACAGCACGCCGAAGACGAGGATGAACAGGAGGCCCCAGAGGAAATCGGGGATGGCGAGCGCCAGCGCGACGAATCCGTCCACCAGCCACTCCGGCAGGCGCCGGCGGAAATAGGCGCCGGTGAGAGCGAGGCCCGCGCCCAGCGCGAGGGCGATGAGGATCGCGATGGCGACCAGTTCGAGCGTCGCCGGCAGGCGGCCGAGGATGAGGGTCATCACGTCCTGCCGCCGGCTGATCGAGGTGCCGAAGTCGCCGGAGGCGACCTGGCCGATCCAGACGAAGAACTGGTCGAGGAGCGGCAGGTCGAGGCCGTACTGCGCCATGAGCCGGTCGACGTCGGCCTGGCTGGCGCCCGGCGGGATCATCATCGCCACCGGGTTGCCCGGAACCACGCGGAGGAGGACGAACACGACGACGGCGACGCCGAGCAGCGTCAGCGGCACCAGCAGCAATCGGCGGAGCAGTGCACCGCGACCCATTCCCCCCGCCCCACCACGGTTTCCGGGCCCTCGCCGGCGACGACGGCGAAAGCCTGCCGCCCCGTCATGGGCGGCAGGCCAAGGTCACCCGGTTTCGGCGACCGCGCAAGTAGGCAGGAGCGGCTCAGACGATATCGAAGTCGCTCGTCGACAGGGAGCCCGGCGCGCCCTTGTGGAAGCTCGCGATCTTCTGGGCGCCCTGGGCGCCGGTCCCGTCGGAATCATACCAGAGGGTCTTGGTCGACTGGTCGTAGATGAGCTGCGGCTTGTCGGCGTTCGCCTCATGGCCGCTCGAGCGGTTGACCAGCTCGCTCGCCTCGAGCTTGCCGCCGATGCCGAAGTCGCTCCCGTCGAGCCGGATCTTGTCCGACCCCTTGAACTTGAACACCTTGTCGGCCCCGAACTCCGGCGTCTGCAGCCAGAACTTGTCCTTGCCCTTGCCGCCGACCAGCTTGTCGGTGCCCTCGTCGCCGCGCATGGTGGCGCCCTTGCCGGCCTTGATGACGTCGTTGCCGCCCTCGCCGTAGGCGTAGCCCTTCTTGGCAGGCGTCAGCTTGTCCTTGCCCTGCGAGCCGATCACGCTCTCGACGTTCTTGATCTTGTCGTGGGAGGCGATGCCGCCGTACTTCTTGTGCGGGATGTCGATCTTCACCCCGCCCTTCTGGTCCGCGTAGCTGACCGCGTCCTTGCCGTCATTGCCGTTGACGTAGTCGCGGCCCTTGCCCGGGGCGACGATGTCGTTGCCCGAGCCGCCGAAGATGCGGTCGTTGCCGCCATCGCCGTAGAGCACGTCCTTGCCGGAGCTGCCGTTGATCACGTCGCGGCTGCCGCCGCCGTAGATCTCGTCGTTGGCCTGGGCGCCGATCAGCTTGTCCTTGCCGGCGCCGCCATAGAGGAGGTCGTCGCCATAATTGCCGTGGAGATCGTCCTTGCCGGTGCCGCCGTAGAGCACGTCGACATGGTGGCTGCCGTAGAGGAGGTCGTTGCCGGCATCGCCATAGATCAGGTCGTCGCCGTCGTCGCCGGCGATCCGGTCGTCGCCCGCGCCGCCGTAGATGATCTGGTAGGACGGAAGCTGCTTGCCGCCGCCATAGATCCAGTCGTTGCCGTCGCCGCCCCAGATGATGTCGTCGCCCTGGGTGCCGCCGAGCAGCAGGTCGTCCCCGGCGCCGCCCCAGATCCGGTCGTCGCCCTCGGTGCCGTGGATCTCGTCCTTGCCGGCGCCGCCATAGAGATCGTCGTCGCCGCCGCCCTTGCCGCCGTAGAGGAGGTCGTCGCCGTCGCCGCCGTAGAAGATGTCGCGGCCGGCGCCGCCGCGGATCTCGTCGTTGCCCGCATCGCCGAAGGCGGTGTTGGTGCCCTCCCCGGTCGAGATCCTGTCGTTGCCGGTGCCGCCATAGATCACGTCGTTGGCCGTGCGCCCGTAGATCTGGTCGTTGCCGCCGTAGCCGTAGATCAGCGCTCCCAGCGGATCGTTGGGATCGAGGATGTCGGCGTTCTCGGTGCCGTCGTATCGATTCACAATCACTGCCTCCTGGTGGCCGGGCCCGGGGGCCAGGCTCGGAAAACCTGCCGTCGAAACGAAAAAGGCGCGCCGCGTCCGCCCGCGGCGACGCCCACATTCCGATCGCTCATGGCATTCGTAGGGCGGGGAAGCGGGGATGCCAACCCCTCGGTCCGCCCGAAGCGGCCATCACCGCCCGCGGACGGAACGTCCCGTCCGCGGCAGGGTTCCGCATTCTTCCGGCGGGACGCGGGAGGTGCCCCCGCGTCACGCCGCCGGGCTCAGGCCGGCGACAGGTCCTGCGCCTTGAGCATCCCGTTCGCCTCGGGAATCACCGTCACGTCCTTCCGCGCGACGATCGGCTGCACGTACTGGAGGAGCGGGATGACGAGGCCCTCGTCGGCGATGAAACGGATGACCTTCTTCCAGCCCTCGATGCGCTTCGCCTCGTCCGCCTCGCCCCACAGCGGGCCGATCATGTCGATGAGGTCCTGGCCGTCCCACACCGAGTGCGGCGAGGGGCCGAACATGGCGAAGCCGGTGGAGGTGGTGGGGTCGCCGATCGAGTTGCCCCAGTTGTAGAAGGCGGCCGGAGCGAGCTGGTCGGCGGCGCGCAGCTCGAAATGCTTGGCGATCTCGTAGACCTCGATCGTCGCCTCGATCCCGACCTTCCGCCACATCCCGACGATCGCCTGGATCATCTCGTAGTCCTTCGGCTTGAAGCCGCGGGTGGTCTGGATCGTGAACCTGACCGGGTTCTCGGGCGAATAGCCGCTCGCGGCGAGCAGCTCGGTCGCCTTCTCCGGGTCGTAGGGGATCTTGATCGCGGGATCGAAGGCCGAATATTCGGGCGCCTCGAGCGTGTCGAGGACGACGCCGTAGCCGCGCAGCAGCCGGTCGACGATCGCCTGCTTGTCGATGGCGTAGTTCGCAGCGAGCCGGACGTTCCTGTCGAGCATCGGCTCGACGTCGTTGAGGAAGATCATCGCGATGTCGGAGATCGGCGTCGCATAGCCGGTGAAGTCGGGATTCTCCTTGAGGCGGTCGAACTCCTCGTAGGGAATCTCGAGCGTCACGTCGGAGGATCCCGATTCGAGCTCGGCGACGCGGCTGGTCGCGTCCGGGATGAACTTGTAGATGACGGTGTCGAAGGCCGGCTTGCCGCCCCAGTAGGCGGGGTTCGCCTTAAGCCTGAGGAAGGCGTTGGGCTGGTATTCGTCGACCATGTAGGGCCCGGAGCCCACCGGCTTCGCCTCGAAGCCCTCGGCGCCGACGCTCTCGTAGTAGTTCTTCGGCAGGACGTATCCGGTGAGGAAGGCCATCCACATGAAGAAGGTCGGCTCGAAGCGGAGCACGTCGCCGGTGATGCGGTTGCCGTCGATCTGGTAGTTGCCGACCGTCGACCAGATGAACTGGATCGGGTTGCCGCCGTCCTCGCTCGCGGCGCGCTCGAGCGACCAGACGACGTCCTCGGGCGTGACGGGATCGCCGTTGTGCCACGTGGCGCCTTCGCGCACCGTCATGTGGACCTTGGTCTTGTCCTCGTTCCAGCCCCATTCGGTGATGAGCCCGGGCTTGAACCTGAGGTCCGGCTCCTGGGCGATGTAGGGGTCGAAGATCGCCTGGTAGAGCGCCTGGATGGTGGGGTTCACCGCCGAGGCGCCGACCGTGGGGTCGAAGCTGGGCAGGTTGACGTTGTAGGCGATGGTGACGGTGCCGCCCTCGGCGGCGAGCGCCCCGGCGACGAGCCCGCGGCCGGCAAGCGGCACGGCGGCGGAAGCGGCCATGAGCGCGAGCAGGCGGCGGCGGCTGAGCATTGCGAAATCCATCAGGAAGTCTCCCCTTTTCCCCGTTTTCCGTTCGCGCCGGCCTCGCGGGAACCGTCCCGAGAGACGGCTACCTGCCTTCGCTGTCCTTCCAGCGCGCCATGATCGTGTTCGACGGCTCGGTCTCGTCGAATGCCTTCCGCGCGGTCTCGATGCCGGCGGTCGGATAGAGCGCGGGGTCGAGCAGCCCGACCTGGACCAGGACCGAGGCCTGGTCCCAGTAGATGTGCTCGCTGTAGATCTTGTCGCCACGGAAGCGGACGACGGCGACCAGCGGGATCTCGACCTTCCGGCCGGTCGGCTTCACGCCGGGCAGCATCCAGTCGATCTCGTTGTCGTGGGTGAAGCAGAACAGCATCTCGTCGACGATGCGGTCGGCGCCGGTGGTGCGGCTGATCGGCACCAGCCGCGCGTCCTGCGGCGAGGTCGGGATGAAGTGGTGCTTGTAGAAGCGGAGCGTCTCGTCGTGCCCGGTGCCCCCGGTCATGGTCGGCACATGATTGACGTAGGGCTCGGGGACCATGGTCAGCATGGTCTCCTCGGCGGCGCGGACGGCGAACTCGAGCTCGGTGTGGCGGTCCCAGATCTTGTCGAGGTCGTAGCGCGGGCCGAGCACCCGCCGGAGCATCTCGAGGGTGCGGGTATAGGCGAGGTTGAAGGACGACTTGTCGAAGGCCTCGCCGGGTTCGGCGAAGCCCGGCGCGCTGCCGCGGTAGAAGAAGGATTCGACCGCCGGGAACCGCGGGCGAAGCGCCTCGAAGGCGGCCGCGTCGGGGTCGGCGAGGTGAACCATGATCGGGCGCCCGTGGCGCGGGACGGCGGGCGCCGCGCCCTCGCCGCCCGTGCCGTAGGCCGCCGCGCAGGCGACGACGCCCGCATTCACCGCCTCGAGCGCGGTCCGCGCGCCGGCGCCGAAGCCGATGGCGCCGATCGACCCCGCGACCTCGCGGCGCTTGGCGAGCGCCTTGGCGGCCTCGGCATAGCCGTCGTCCACCGCGAGCGTGACGTAGCCCTCCTCGGCATAAAGGCCGGCCAGCGCGGTGAAGTCGGGCGAGCGGCCGGGGCCGGCGAAGAGGATCAGGCCGGGACCGCTGCCGCGCTCGGGAATCGCGAGATACCCGCGTGCGCCCCCCACCTCGATCCAGCCCGGCGTCATCGGATTCCTCACCCCCCGGATTTACTTTAGTCTTAAAAGATGGACCGGGCCGGAGCGTCTGTCAAAGCAGGTTGCAGCGCGCCGGGATGAAACTTCAAGCTTGAAGTTTCGAGGTCCGCGCGAAACAATCGCGACGCCCTCCCCGCTGCGACATGCAGGAGGGGGCCGCGCGTCGCCGAGGGGAGGATCGATCACGCCATGTCCGCCGATCTGCTGCTGCAATTCGCCACCGCCATCGCCGACGGCCGGGTGAAGGTGATCGACCTCACCCAGACGCTGCGCCCCTCGACCCCGGTGATCCAGCTGCCGCCGCCCTTCGCCCCGTCCGACCCGTTCTCGATCAGCGAGATCTCGCACTACGACGATCGCGGGCCGGCCTGGTACTGGAACAACCTCAGGCTCGGCGAGCATACCGGCACGCATTTCGACGCGCCGATCCACTGGGTGAGCGGCAAGGACTACGGCGACGGCGCCACCGACACGGTCGCGGTCACGCGCCTGATCGCGCCGGCGGTGGTGATCGACTGCTCGGGCGAAGCCGCCGACGACGAGAAGTTCCTCTGCGAGCCGTCGCACATCGAGGCGTTCGAGGCGAAGCACGGCCGCATCCCCGACGGCGCCTGGGTGCTGATGCGCACCGACTGGTCGAAGCGGGACGATCCCGCCGCCTTCCTCAACATGAAGGAGGACGGGCCGCACGTGCCCGGACCGAGCGCGGCCTGCGTCAAGTTCCTGGTCGAGGAGCGGAACGTCAACGGCTGGGGCGTCGAGGCGGTGGGTACCGACGCCGGCCAGGCCTTCGCCTTCGAGCCGGCCTTTCCGGCGCACCACCTCATGCACGGGGCCAACAAGTTCGGCCTCGCCAGCCTCACCAATCTCGACCTCCTGCCGCCGACCGGCGCCGTGCTGATCACCGCCCCGCTCAAGATCGAGAAGGGCTCCGGCAGCCCGATCCGCGCGCTCGCGCTCATTCCCGGCTGACGCCGCCCGTCCCGAACCGGAGCCGGGCCGCGCGGCCCGCCCCCGGAGGACCGTCACGGCACGGCGATGAGGACGTTCCCGCCGTCGACCTTGACCTTGTAGGTCTTGAGATTGATGCAGACCGGCGCGCCCTTGGCCTCGCCCGTCCGATAGTCGAAGCGGCCGTTGTGCTTGGGGCACTCGATGATGTCGTCGAGCACCAGCCCGTCCGACAGATAGGCATGCTCGTGCGTGCAGATGCCGTCGGTCGCGTAGAACGCGTCGTCCGGCGACCGGTAGATGGCATAGACGTGGCCGCCATGGTCGAAGCGGATCACGTCCTCAGGCTCGATGTCGTCGGTCGCGCAGGCCACGACCCAGTTCTCGCTCATTCTTCGCTCGTTTCCGTCGGCTGGTGATGGGCTCCTCCGGGCGTCAGTAGACGACGACGCTCCGGATCGATTCGCCCTTGTGCATGAGGTCAAAGCCCTGGTTGATCTCCGACAGCGGCAGGATGTGGGTGATCATCGGGTCGATCTCGATCTTCTTGTCCATGTACCAGTCCACGATCCGCGGCACGTCGGTGCGGCCGCGGGCGCCGCCGAAGGCGGTGCCCTTCCAGACGCGGCCGGTGACGAGCTGGAACGGACGGGTAGCGATCTCGGCGCCGGCCGGCGCCACGCCGATCACCACCGAGACGCCCCAGCCGCGATGGCAGGATTCGAGCGCCTGGCGCATGACGTTGACGTTGCCGGTGCAGTCGAAGGTGTAGTCGGCGCCGCCGATCTGGTCGGCGCCCTTCTTGGTCATGTCGACGAGGAGCGGGACGAGGTCCTTGCCCGCCTCCTTGGCATTGACGAAATGGGTCATGCCGAAGCGCTCGCCCCATTCCTTGCGGTCGGGATTGAGGTCGACGCCGATGATCATGTCGGCGCCGGCGAGGCGGAGCCCCTGGATGACGTTGAGGCCGATGCCGCCGAGGCCGAAGACGATGGCCTTGGCGCCGACCTCGACCTTGGCCGTGTTGAGTACCGCGCCGACCCCGGTGGTGACGCCGCAGCCGATGTAGCAGATCTTGTCGAACGGGGCGTCCTCGCGGACCTTGGCGACCGCGATCTCGGGCAGGACCGTGAAGTTGGCGAAGGTCGAGCAGCCCATGTAGTGATGGATCGGCTTGCCTTGGAATGAGAACCGCGACGTGCCGTCGGGCATCAGGCCCTGGCCCTGCGTGGCGCGGATCGCGGTGCAGAGATTGGTCTTCCGCGACAGGCAGGACGGGCACTGCCGGCACTCGGGCGTATAGAGCGGGATCACGTGGTCGCCGGGCTTGACCGACGTCACGCCGGGGCCGACCTCGACCACCACGCCGGCGCCCTCGTGGCCGAGGATCGCCGGGAACAGGCCCTCGGGATCGGCGCCCGAGAGGGTGAACTCGTCGGTGTGGCAGATGCCGGTGGCCTTGATCTCGACCAGCACCTCGAAGGCCTTCGGCCCCTCGAGCTGCACGGTCTCGATCTCAAGCGGCTTTCCGGCCTCGAAGGCCACCGCGGCGCGCACGTCCATGTGGTCAGTCTCCCTGTCGGCATGCCAAGTTCGTGGGGACGCCTGCCACAGCCGGCGCGGCCGCGCAAGGCTGCCGCATTTCCTCCCGGTTGCGATTGTAGCAATGGCGGGCAACCGGCACACCCGGTCGTTGATGGTTTCCTATCAGCGCGGCATGCGGCGTCCCCGAAAGGCGGGCCGCCGGCCGCGCGGCGCCCGGCTTGAACCCACGGAGGCCGAGCGCCATATCACTGCGTGCCGGGTGCCTCGGTAGGGCCCGGCCGACAAGGTCGCTTCCGTGAAGGACCGGTGCCCATGACCCGTATCACGCCCTTTTCCAGCCACCTCCTGCTCGGTTTCGAGGAGCTCGAGCAGGCGGTCGACCGGCTGTCGAAGGCGTCCGGCGACGGATACCCGCCCTACAACGTGGAACGGATGAAGGACGGCGCGGGCAGCGATGTGCTCCGCATCACGCTGGCGGTCGCCGGCTTCGGCGAGGACGACCTCGACATCACCGTCGAGGAGAACGAGCTCGTCATCCGCGGGCGCCAGAAGGAGGAGCAGGGCCAGCGCGTGTTCCTCCATCGCGGGATCGCGACGCGCCAGTTCCAGCGCACCTTCGTCCTCGCCGAGGGGATCGAGGTGCTCGGTGCAAGGCTCGAGGAGGGGCTCTTGTCGATCGATCTGACCCGGCCGCCGGTGGAGCGTGCCGTCAGGAAGATCGCGATCAGACGGCGCGGCCCGGATGCCGCGCCGCGGAAGGAGTGAGTCATGGAGAACAACGAGAAGCAGATCATGCCCGCCGACAGCTTCGCCGACCTTGGCGGGGGCAAGATCGCCTACATCCGCGCGATGAACGGCGCCGAGGCCAAGGACATGTTCCCGGGCCTGCCGGAGGTC
>Ga0182738_1000632_pt1 | contig 46978 bp, 42 predicted proteins | sample eDN5th30CBELigMG_FD_128876 | JGI IMG/M metagenome (GOLD analysis project Ga0182738, IMG submission 128876) | Enriched Miracle-Growth compost microbial communities from Emeryville, California, USA - eDNA 5th pass 30_C BE-Lig MG (version 2)... ... | reverse complement strand
TTTTGTCCTTGATTAGATCTTTCACAATTTCTAATTGGTGTGAGAATAATGTTTGCTTGGTGAATTTTTTGAGAGGATCTGTTGGGAAAAAATGAAAATTGACAATGCTGAAATGTGAAATTTCCTATTTCTTCGGAAGAAGTAATGAATTTAATTGATTCGAAGGAATATCGAAGATTGTCGGCTTGCGATATTTAAATCCTTTTGAACATTAATTGTGATTTATTGTTTTCTTCTCCAATGCAAAACCTTCTTCTGTTCATGAGAAAAATATATCTTCTGGCAAAACTTCAAAAAATTGGAAAAATAAATACACAGCAACCCATGACTAAGTTGACAACCAAACTCTTTAAATTACTTGGAAAACTAAGAGACTATGGAAATGGATATTCCATCAAATTAAAAGGGTTTTGAAAACGAAAAAGAGGAGTTCTTTCGAAATTACTCAAGCTATATAAATACACCCCGTGTTTTATTCATTTAATCGAGGTCTGTCAATTTTTCAGTTCAAACTTGATTGGATTGAAAAATTAGTTCAAATAAAAATTCCCAAAACTCATAAAATGTGACTTGAAACACGATTTTTTTTTTAGCAAAATTTATATTTAATCTCGCACGTTTCAAATTTAAATTTATAACAAAATCTCCTAATTCAATTAAGATATTCACTACCTCAAAATAACTTTAATATACAGGGTAAATACAGACAATCTGCGGAATATGAGCAATCTTCATCGATCCCATTGAATTGTTTATTTCAGTCAAACTTTCAAAAGAATTTTTCACAAATCAGCAAATTACCCAATGAAATCTCCCACATCTTGCACAATAACAAATCCCTAATGGCCTAATATTTGAAATTGAAAAGATATAAGTTATCACCGGTAAAGCCCTCCCTCGTGAATTTGATTCAAATTTTGCGAATTTAAATACAAAAATTATAAATTCACAATGGCGCTTGAGCTCTATGATACTGCTTTAAACGAAATCGGTGATATAAGAACATCTTTGTATGATCTTTTCTTTGACCTCATTGAAGAAAAAAACCCCTTTTCTCAAATTGTTCCACAAACTTTGAACTCTACTCCAAAAAGCAACCGCAACAAACTTGAAAAAACAAAGCAAGATGTCATAATTCTAATTGAGGAGAGCGAAGAGGATGACAGCACCATTCAATCCAGAACTGAAGTTTCCATACGAACAGAGAGCAGCCATCAAAAGGACTCAGGGTCTTCAAATAAAAATGTTACTCCGATCCGTCAAAAAGATATGAATAAGAAAAATCTCAGCCTTATCTCCAAAACTCATAGCGTCTTGAAACCTGGAAAGAAACTGATGTACACAATATCCCCACGTAAAGACTTGCACAAAAAGAAGGCGATCGAAAAAGCAGATATTAGATTGACCAGAAGTAAAACCGCCCCAAGGAGGAGCACGAGACGACTCGAAGGAGTTTCAACAAGCAACAAGAAATGAAACATGTATGTATATATATATATACTTTTTTCGATAAAACTGTTGACAGGAAGGGAGTCTGCATGTTTATATCTCTTTGATAGTAAAATATATAAAGTGTTTGGCAATAGTATCTTGAATATTTACACAACTATATTCAAATTTAATGCGTTTTTTACTGTCTTCCTCTCAGAAAAGCGAAACCAAAATTCTCTCGAGTAAGAAAACTCCTCCTGCGTCCGCCAGGTCCAGCAAAAGTGTCCCACCTTCTTCCAGGGGCTCTTCTGCAAAAAAGAAAAACACTAGAGTTGAAACAGTCAAGAAAGTTGAAATTAAGAAGACAACCATTAAGAAAAAATCCAAGAAAACCAGCCTCGAACCAGAGACCATGACGACCAAGAGCGAAACTGCTCCTGCAAAAGAAGTCGATAAATGCCTCTTGTGCCAGTGGGTCTTTCCAATGAGTTTTCGTGGAGAAGAAAAGAATGTGCATATGGGCAGATGTATGGAAGACCTTGGAGAACAAGACAAGAAATTCTGGGCTCAGTGCTATGGCGACTTGAAGAGATACCAGTAGATAAATCTTACCGACTTTTTTTTCACAATCCTCTAGGTTTAACTTTGAAGAGAATCAGTCAGTAAGATCCGTTAGCCGAAAACCCAAGGAAAAATCGGCCAAGAAATCTTCAAGAAACAAAGAAGAGAAAAAGAGAAGCGAATCGCCAGAAGAGAAAAAGCCTCGAAAGAAGAAGGACGAGAGTACAACATCCAAAAAGGGAAAAAAAGAAAAAAAAGATAAGATGCAAGAAGAAAAACCAAAAAAAGAAAAGAAGAATAAAACAAACAACGAAGCAGTCAAAGCAGGCAAGAGAACCAGAAAAGATGAAGAACTTACAAATAGCCAATTTGAGCCTTTAAATATGAAGAAAATAAAAATTGAAGGTACAACTAAATTTCTTCATATCCATTTTGTTGCTAACCAATCATTCAGAGGGAACACAGAATAATGAAGTTGTTATGCCTATTAAAAAGAAACAAAATTACACTAAAATCTTGATGCTACCAGTTGTTAAACAATTAATTTTTGATCCAAGCAAAGAATTCAGAAAAAAATCCAGAAGAAAAGAAAATATCAAATCATAAATCACCTTTTTCAAGGTCATTGTTGAGTCTTCAAATTCAAAAACCTCTTTTTGTGAATATTTCTCTCTTTGTACACATTATATAAAAACAACAATAAATGAGATTTTATCATACGGCCGTCTTGTGGATTAAATAATGTATATTGTTGCTGCATAAATGAAATAAAAACACAAATTATTGTTTTAAGGATTTTTTGACAGTTTCTCTCATTTCTTTAATAACATCAGTAGGATCATCATACTTGATAATTCCTGTTCCACTCACGATGACATTGGCTCCAGCCTCAGCGGGAATTTGAATATTATCAGCTTTCACGCCTCCATCAACTTGAATATTCAAATTTGGGTATTTCTCTCTCAATTCTTTCACCTAAAGGGGATCACTTCTGGTTGGAAAAATAAAAAGTACTTTTGGCATCATATCTTCCATAAATTGTTGTCCTCCAAAACCAGGTTCCACCTTGATTTAATTAATTATTCCCAAGTATCTCAAAGTCAATTTTACAGTCATGACCAAAAACATATCAATCAAGTTTTTATCCAAAAGTTCATAGAGCTTAGCGTCAAGTTGAGTTTTGGGCTTAATAGCGCAACCGACCTTCATATTCTTTCCTTTAATCTTTGCAATCAATTCATCAACATTGTCTGTGAGAAAAAATTATTCATTCTCAATTCTCATTTTTCAGGGTACCTTTGGCTGCTTCATAATGGAAACAGAATTGAGTTGCACCAGCATCAGCAAAATCATCAACATGGTCGATTGGGTTAGAAACCATCATATGGCAATCAAAGAAAGAATCGGGCAACTTTTTTCTAAGGCACTTGACAACAGGAGCTCCGATGGTAAGATTGGGAACAAAATGACTATGACGCGATAAGGAAAAATATATCAAGAGAGAGATTTACCGATCCTAAAGGTTAAGTTAGGAAAGTTTCATTCAAATAATTACCATGATATCAATGTGGATCCAATCTGAACCGGCGTTCATAAGTTTACAACATTCATGGCCAAGGTTAGAAAGATCGCAAGAAAGGATTGATGGAGCAATAATGGCTTCTAATTTCTTTTGGTCCTGTTGCATTTTTTTCAAAGTCGAAAAATGTCTGATTTTGTTAAAAAATAATCCAATCAATTTTGTAAAATTATCATCATCATTTCTCTCAGAAAGATGAGATGGTGAATGAAAGAATGTTTTTTCATTTCTTTTTTGGATTTGATTCAGAAAATACAAATAAAAATGCATACTATACATTCAGAAATATAAGTAAGGAAGTAAATAATTTTATCCATGTGGATTGAAAAAAAAACCTTTATAACATTATAAATCGCTTCGGCTGCTGCCTTCTTCAATTCCTCTATCCACACTTCTTTGGGTCTCAAATAATTCATGCAAAACTTTGCAACTATCATCGACAACGGTTTTATGTTCTTCGATTTGATCAAATGACATGAAACCGTGAGGCATGTTATCATAGACAATCATTTTGACGTCTTTTTCTAGAGCCTGCATGCGATGTAACAATCTCCAGCTGTCATCATGCAAAGGATCAATATTGCCTGTGATAATTCGGACAGGGGGCAACTTGGACAACATCTCATCACTTGCCATTATTGGACTTAAAAATGGATCCACCATTGGACAAAACTCTTCTGGGATATAAGCCTTGATGCAGAGTTTGAGAAGACTGTATGGCAAAATAACATCATCAATTGCGAGATAATAACTTGGCACAAATCTCTTTGCATAAAGATTCAATGCGGGATAGGAAAGCATACATCCGTCAGGCACCTGAATTCCCATCTTAATGGTGCGCAAGGTTAATGCCAAGGCAAGATTGCCACCGGCAGAGTCTCCAGTAATGATGATTTTGTCTGACTTAATTCCTAGCAATGGCTCCGCGTAGTTAATGATCCAGTTGTAAGCTTGCCAAATATCATCAAGAGCTGCTGGGTATTGATAATCATGAGCCAATCTGTAATCGATTGAGAAGATGACTCTATTCAAGCTCTTGGCCCAGCGATATAAATAGTTTCTATGGGAGGAAGAAGACCCTGAAACAAACCCTCCGCCGTGGATATGAATAATTATACCTTCTGGCTTCACATCCTCTTGCTTTCCTCTTTTCAAAAATTGGTTGAAATTGTTGATGGCCTTCATGGCCATGGCTCGTGCCTTTTCAGAGTTTATTCCTTTGAGGACCAAGGGATAAGGAGCAATCAGCCTCATTCTGACTGCGTCAGCCTGCTTTGAAAATATTGATTCGAGAATCAAATTCTTCTTTGGAGTCAGGTTGATAGGTTTGAAAGTGTTTTTCAGAACTTTATTCAAAGTTCCTTCTTCATATTCCATTAGAATTCCCTCTCGGGTAATTGATGGGAAAAGTCTATGGATATACAACTTGCGATCATAATCAATTGTTGGAAGGGCAAGCTTCATAATTTCCTTGACCCATCCGTTTTCCATAAAGTTCCAAACCTGGAAGGCTGAATTCATCTTTGGGTCTGAGAGGTGAAGCGAAGCTTTGAGTTCTGCCTCTTTCACCTTAGCTCCAAAATACAAAGCACGATATGTGCTAGTGACTCTCTCTTTCAGAGTCATTGTCTCGAGATTGTGATTGCTGTAAACCATCGCATTTAGGATATTTAGCAAGGTGTACATCTTTTTCCAACGATTACTCAGTGTTTCTTTGTCAGCCAAAACGATAGTTTCGGCTCTTGTAGACAACTTTTTCCAAATTTCGGAATCCCTTTTATGGGCAAAAATGTCTCGCGATTCCAGAGTCGCGGCTTCAGGGAAATACTCAATTGTGGTTTCGAGTTTTGATGTAATGATTTGCACACAATCCAATGCTTGTTTATCTGTATTGATCACGATCTTTCCATCAGTTTGCAGGACAAAAAATGTATCAGTGGCTTTTTCAGCCTCCTTAATGACTGCAAAAATGACAGTGTTGAAAGCCTCATTAATGAGAAACAAGCAAATGTCTTCTCTCTTGGTAATTGGCTTATAATGGCGACTGATGGGCTTGTATTTGCTGACTACTTCTGGAATATCTTCCTCTGAGCTGGTTGAAAGGAGCTCAAGGATGAAGTTGAGGTGGATTTGAAGAGATTTCAGAGTAGTCGTCAATTTCATCAATTTCTGAATCATTTCTTCTGGGTGGTTCGATGGCTCGAAAATCAAATTGTGCTTGGCATCAATGCGACTAATCATGCTAATCCCCTTATTGAGATTGACAAGAATATTTTGATTCAGGTTGGCATCATCAAGAGGTAGGAAATCTACCTGATCAATTGGGTCATGCTCGGCTCCTTGGTAATGCGAGTATTCTATTGTGTTTCGAGGCATCGTGTCTTGTTGTACCAAAGGATAATCTTTTGATAACATTATAGACGGGCGGGCGTATCGTTTGTTTTTTTAGAGATAATCCAAAATCGAGGGGAGGTTTTATTTCTAGTTGTAAATTATTGTCAACGTAATTAATGTGCGCACCATAAGACCTAATAAATACGGTTAAGATTTTTGATGGCCTAATTATAGTATATTTTATAATTTTGTATCTTTTCTAAATCAACACTATAAAAAGAACAAACAAAATAGAAGTTACTACTGCTGATTCAATCTCGAACAAATTATGTTTCAAGAGATTCAACCAAACCGCTTACAAAATGAATCAAATTCTTTGAAAGAAGACTTTCATAGAAAGTGACAAACAAGGAGGTAGGTTTAAAAAGGTTTGATACTTGTGCAGACAATTTTCGATTTTTCTCAGTTTTAAAGAAGAAAAGAGGAAAGGTGAGATTGAAATCAAATCTGAAAACAAATATTGAATTCGATTTTTTCTTCATTTATTCTCATATTCTAGACAAGGCAGCACCAGACAAGATCAAAATCTTTTTGATTGAGCAATGTATGAACGAACAAACTTGAATGAGGACCAGATTCAAACTATTCTTCTCTTTTCTGATTTCTAGATCCATTTCATTTATCAAGATTTATTTTTGAGAGATTGAGAAAAATGTTGTTTGATCGAATCTTCTATGATTAATTTTGAAAATGTAAAAAAATAAAAAAGAACCCCCGTGATAATGTAGTGTGATTCCTGCTTGCTGTATTCATAACATTTTGATTTTGGTGATTCTTTTTCCTCCTCAGCTACTCATTAAAGTAGAACTCACATAAGGAGGAAAACTGAATGTCAATAAATGGTGAAGCAGACTATCATCAATCAGATTTTTTTGAACATTAGGGATGATCCTTCAAAATTTGGGATTTGTATTTCGTTGATTTTTCCTCTTCGCTTTTGTTTTCTCTCAAAATAGGTCGAGATTAATTGCTTCCAAATCTCACGATTATTTTTCTGATTCTTCTTGATTTTTAAGATTCAAAAAAAAAAAGGAGAGAAAATATGGTTTTCATAATTGTTTTGAAAAATTTTAAATTATCAATTTTTTTTGGAAGGGTCCAAAAACCCTCGTTGAAAAGGTCCACGAAATATTGCTCTTATCAAATAAAGCTCCTCATCAAACTCAGAGAGTTAACAGGAAAATATATTAAGATTAGCCTCACATCATCATTTCTTTTCATGTTTTTCTCTAAAAAAAAGACTGGGGTTTTTTAATCCTCACAAGAAGTCTTGAATTTAGATATTAGAGGACTACCTTGTTTTATCATTTGTAAAAATCTAGACTTTTTTCGATCACTTCACAAATTTAAACCTATAAAAATGAAAGAAAGCAAAGAAACTTTCTTAATCAAAAGCTTTCAATGATTTTTAAAGAACTAGATAAGTCGGAAAGTTTTCCTGGCACAATCTTAAGAAACAAACCTAATTTGGTCAATTACAATTTCCATAAAAATCTTTACAATTTTGTAATTCCCAACAACTGAATCTTGTTTTCTGGAAAGTCTTGCTTTGTAATTCTGACTAAATTTCTCTATCTATTCACAAAATGATTTTCATTTTATCGATTTCAAAGAACTACTTTCAAAACAAAATTTGAAAACTTTCATTCATTAATAGAGCTTTGAATCATCACTTTATAATTCTCATTTAAAGAGAGCTTGCAAATCTTTGTGTTGTGCCAAAGTGTGGTGAAATTTTTGAAGCAACTTATTTTTTCGTTTATAAAAATTGAAGGATTTGCTCAAGAATAGAGAAAAAAAACTTTCAATTTGTAAAAGAAATAATTGCAAAAATTTTAAGATTCTTTAATAAGATATTTTTCAAGCGCGCAATCTAAAGATATTCATCTTTCATGTGAGTCAAAAAATTAATTTTCATAAACTTTATGAAAATTGAACTTGAAATCTAAAATCGATATTTCACAAGTAGGACTACGGCACTCGAAAATAATTTAGAAAAAGCGAAAGTTACCTGCAACCCAATTTTCAATTTAATTTCTGATATTTGCTGAAAGGAATCACAGGTTTTGAAAACAAAATAATAGTATTGGCCTGTCATTGATTCTCCAGAGATATTGACCAAATAATCTCTTTTGTTTTGTTTTAATCTTTGTTATGTTGTCACCCGCCAAAATCTATTTCTTAGGTAGGTTTTAATTACAGCAATTTTGAATTTAAAATTCGTTTCAAGAAACAATCATGGCAATTCCTTGATTTCTTCTTTTTGCCAAAAGCAAGCTTCAACTGCTCCTCTGAAAGATCAATGGGGAAATTTGCCAAGAGTTGAGGCATCTCCATAAATTTAGAGTCGTTTCGTGTATTCAATAAATTAAATATGCTTGATTTCTCAATGCCAGAATGCATCAGAAGAAAAATGCTTCAAGGAAATTAATAGCGAAATATTCTGTTCTGAATCATAAAAATTTTTCATTTCGCCAGATAACTTCAGAAGAAGGACCCAAGTCTGGAAAAAAATGGTTTACTCTTTGAGACACAGCAAATCTGAGATCTCTTGTTATACAGGAACTGTAAATTATTCTAATCTGGCTCCGATAAGCAATCACTATTTTCTCTTTCTCAATCATTTTTTATAGAAGCAGCCAAGTCGAAAAAAATCGAAAGACTTAAGACCAATCAACCAACTACTAGACCCTTTTCTCTCTCAGCATTGAGTCAGGAATTTTTCTCACAAAAAAGTCGCATTCGAATCACAAGAAAAAATGAAAAAATTGAGAAAAACGAAAAACCACAAAAATTCTTGAGTCCGTAAAATCTAAACCTACCAAATTTTCAGATAGGGATCGAAAGAAACAAAGAGAAAAATGATCAATTTGAGAAGCTTCAGAGAATCTCAAGACATCAAAATTTTCTAAAGGTATTCTCATTAAGTCAGTATTTCCATGTTTTTAATTAACCATCAAAACGCTTTTACTTGGAAATTTGGAGAACTCTTCTCAAAAAAGTTGAAAATCCAATTTTCTGCTCCCAAGCTCGAACTCTACATTTTTTCAGAAAAAATTCCATCTTTCACAAATCGCCAAGCGAAAAGGCATTTCATAAAACTTTTCCCCAAAAAACTCAAACCTTTCCAGACTTTTAAACCTAAATTCAGCAGATATATGCCGATGCCCGAACGATTATTCAGAATTTCGATAGACATCACACAGATTCAAATTTCGACTGTCTTTCAATGATTTTTTGCAAGTGGAAGTCAATCTCAAAAAAATCACCCAAAACTTTCATCAGATAACAATTCTAACGTCTTTTTTAACAACAACAACAAATAATTTTTTGAATTTGCAGGAAATAAACTCCTAAATGCAACGGATTGCTTGTTTAACAAATGGAGTTACAGACCAGTCATCTCCCTCTCAACTCCATGATTCCAAACGTCATTCAAAGGAGAAAAATCTTTCAAAACAAAATTTATGCTAATCACCTGGATTTTCTTGGATTTGAAACCCAGTTCTCTGGAGCTTGCTTTATCATCAAAATAGCTATTGGATTTTTTTCTAAAACTCTTACTGAAATTTAATAAAACCATTTTGAACGATTTTTCTTTTTTTCTGGAATTAAAATCTATTAAAAAAAAAACTTTTTTAAAAGATCTGGCCTTCATCTCTGTCAAAACTCGCATTTAAAACCCTCCCGAGATTTTTTCTGCCCTTCCGACACACTTCACTCGAATATCTTTTGCCTAGTTTGCAAAAAAAATTTTTGACATGCGAAGCCAATGTGAATTTTGACAACATTTCATTCAGGGTAGAGAAGTAGACGCGAATTTTTATCTGAAACTAGAACTTTCACAATCTCAAAGAAAAATCAACCCAGACGGAGGACTATTGAACCATTTTTTTAGTTTTTCAACTGAAAATTGTTTCCAGAAAAAATTTTTATTCTTCTACATGTCAAACATATTTTTCAATCATGATAAATCTCCCTGACGAAAGACTTTCGTTGTGATGAGTTCCTTAGAAAAAATTGCCAAACAAAATTTTTTATTTCTTCTTAAGACATTCCAAAAAATAATCTCATTAGTTTTTACCAAAAAACCATCTAAATCTCACTCAAAGACCAACAATAATTTTTCCAATAAATCCAAGGAACTAATTTTGTTTGATTCTATCCCAAAGTGGCTCTTGGCAAAATTTTGATGAAAGTAGATGATTCGAAGATAAAAGGAGAAATATCTTGGGCGCGTCAAAAAATCATTCTGATAATTAAATTTAATTCAATTAATTTAAAGGTGTTCGGTTTATCTGAAGCAATTCGAGCTTGCTTTCGAATTTGAAACTTAGTGGCTGAACAGGAAATTTTAAGACAAGCATTTCACACTTGGATATTTAGCGAATTATTAGAAAGTCAATATTTCTTTCCAGATTAGAAATGTACTTTGGCTCCCTGTTTCAAAGGCACTTTCTGATTTTTTTAATCTTTGATGCTGTGAATAAAAAAAAAAATTCAGTTACGATATATTTCTTTAAGAATACAGTAAAGCATAAAAGACAAAGGACTAAATTTCTTTCGATAAAGTATGAAGCACCAGCAGTGTTTATGAATGATTCTCTCTTTGTCACCAAAATTTTATCAATCAAAATTCCGTTCATTTTGTTAAAAACAAAACAAGGATCGGTGGGATGACTTCTGTCTGATTTTTCAAGTCAAAAAGGACTTGAACTCTTCCAGAGATTATTGCTACTTTCAATATTTGAAAGAAATTTATTTTCTACATTTTCCCTCATATGCCTCCATTTTTCGAGAAAAACTCATGAGAAATATATATTTCAGTCTTCTTACTCTCATTTTTCTTCACATCCCCAGACCACAAAGGAGAACAAACAAAATGCGCTACTTTTTCGATTTAATGGCACGAAATTGAAATGCGATTTTTATTTACATTTAATTCTTCACAAAATTTTGTTCAAGGGTTTAATATCAAGATGGCAACAGCCAAGCTTTCTCTTACCGTTTCTAGAAATTAAATGCCACTGATATCTGAATAAGCCGTTGGGATGTATAACTTTTTCTTGATTAAATTATTTTTTCCAAACAGAAAAATGCGATTTTTTACCTCAAAATTTTGGAAAAGTGGCATCAGCTATGTAAAGAAACAGCCAAGAAAAATAGCCTCTCTCTGTCATTTTCATTTTGAATTTATTCTTTTTATTTTCAAGCCAAAACCATAAAGAATTTTTTCAAACATAACAGAACTTCACTCCTGGATTTGATCTAATGAAACTTTTAGCAGAAAAATTCTTTTCAAAGGACAAAGCAAAAAATTTTCATTTAGTCAGCTTCTTTTTTTTTAAAAAAAGCGATCCAATCAATGATTGAAAGATTCTCAATGAATGAGTGAGTATTAGAATAATTCAAAATATATCAGAAAATTAAAATAAATCATCTTATATAGACCTTGATTCTGTTTCGGTCCGATGAACAACAAAAAGAAACCACCATTTATCATCTCAAGGTCCAACTCTTCTCGCTCTTCCATCGCCTTTCTCGATAAGTCTCTGTCAAACTCTTTCGAGGATCCCGTAAAATCTCGGTTTTTAACTTGTTTTTATCATTTAGATGCCTCTTGTCTTCAGGAAGCAGGCCTCTTTCCTCTCAAAGCAAAACTCATTCAACTTGTAATTGGCTCCCTCTCTTCATCCAGTTCTCCTAACTTTGCTCTAGCCATGACAGCGCTTTCAAGAGTCATTACAATATATTCAAGACCGATGCTTCTCTCCTGCCGGATCTTCTTGAAAAGTACAGCCAGGACAACCTCCAGTACAGAGACGAAGAGTTTACCCAACAAGCAGAGACCTTCATCACAAAAATTGCAGCTGATAAAAAGAGTACCCTTCCTTGGCCTGCTTTATCATAATCTTCCAATAGTCCCCAAAGATCTTCGAGCAAAGTTCCCCTTGTATCAAATTTTGATCTCAATCTGCAAGGTAAACAAAATCCCCCTGATTTGCGGGCTAATCTCCATGAAATTTAGATTTTTATGCTCAATGAATATGAAATTGTCGTTTTTGCTTGCTCATTAGACCATTGCAACTGGAAGATTGACGAGGTTGTTTCCGCTGAGGAGGCAGACTTCTTGAGGGAGTTCCCCTCCAACTTTGGTGTGGAAATAAGCGATGAATGCAAAAGGTTCATAATGTACCTCCTTATCATCACATTTTCACTCAAGGTATATTTTCAAGCAAGTTATCCTGTGTCCTAATTATTTTGTAGCAATACCTCAATGAAAAGACAAATGTTGATAAAGTTCAGGCATATTGCGAGAAAATTTGCTTGAATTTCCAAGCCTTATTCAATAGATGGACAAAAATATCCTCCTTCCACAAGTTCAATTATTCAGCTCCTGAAATCAACAGAAAGTTCAAATACCTTTCCAAGAGAGAATATGGTGATAATGTTACATCAGTCAAAGATTACAACATGATTGTCGATAACATTATGGTCTTGACTGGATCTTATAGTTCCAAGCCAAAAATCGATGCTAAACCCATGGTGTCTCCTCCTCCCGCAACCACCAGCAATAATCTCTCCTCTCAAAAAACTGAAATCTTCCACGAGCTGCCCTCACTCCCGATTATTGATCCTAAAGTTTTGTACCATGAAGGAAGCGCTTTGCCAAGCCTAGAAAGAGGACTCTCAAGGAATAAAACTCTCGATTTTATGACCGAGTCTCCAGGAGTCAAGATTCCCAACGCTATGGGAGGCGGATACAGCAGACAAGGATCAATCTCTACGTTTTTGGCAGGCTTCCCTCTCATGAAAAGACAAAACAGCTTTGACTTTTTCGATGAACTCAACCGTAAATTGCTTAAACAAGATACATTCAATCTCGGAAGCCTGGGGGCCAATACAAACCAGCCTACAACTGCAGACTCCCAATCTAATAAAGAATCCTCAGGGCTCAAGATTCCGAATCCTATAGGTGGATTATTAAAAACAGATGCAGAAGAATTGGGTAATTTAGTGGTGCCAACGCTTAGTAAAAAATCGTCAACGGTTTCACAGCAGATGCCGGAGGAAAATCCTTCGTTGTCACGCTTTAACTCCAATTTTTCGTTCTTGTATGAGAAATAGCTGTAATCAGAATAGTGCGGTTTTATTTTTTGCGTACAATGAAATGTATTTATAAAGCTCGAGAGGAAAAGTATCTCACGTTATGAAAGGAAAAAAAGTTCCTTTTATAAGAAAGGTTTTGGCAGAGTATCTGCATTCTATTCCATTAAAAAATTATAAAACATGCATTCTGGCCATTTTGTTGATATATAATAGAATCAATCAAGACTTTTCTTCGAATCGCCAAATTATTCTAGAAAATTAACTCTACAATACAACTAACTGAATTTATTAGTTTGAAATTTATTCTTAAATTTAGCTCTTTGTCAGTTTCTCTCCCTTTCTGAAATTCTGTTAGTTAGTTGGTTTAACAAAAACTCTATAATAACTTTTTGATCTCTTTGTTATGAAGATCAATTCATAATAGGTGTTCTTTTTCAACAAAAAAAAACAATTTGAGAATCTTGAAGAAAGAAACTCTCAAACTGAATCCACTGACACAACACGGAATTATGAACTTTGAGTTGATCAAAGTAGTTCCATACTTCTTAAGAGTGTCATTGATATGTATTTCTAGGGATTTCAAAATTCAAATCACTATTTTCGAATTCAATATTTTGAAGCTTCTGATGTAAAATTTTTGCTTGAAAAGCAAAGAAAGAAATTGATCAAAATATTTTTCCAATTCTTTTTCTGACAAAAATAATTGACTTTATGGGATATTTATAAAAAACAAATTTTTGAGGCTTCAAGGGTAGTTAAAACCAAATGATTTGTAAACAAAATGAAAATCTCAATTTCTCCTGAGAGAAACAAATTTTTTTCATTTTTAAAAATCAAATTTATCAACTTTGTTTTTTGCCAAAAAGTTAAATGCCAATTCTTCTATCTCATCATCAAAATATCATTTTCGAAAGGTCATGTTTTGTTTGAACAAATAACTTTCTCAGTGAATTCTGTAGCTGAATGAAAAACCCGGGTTTTTACTGCGAAAAACTTTTTTATTATCAAATACAACAAATAATAATAATATTCCTCATAAAAAATAAAATCAATTCTTTCTTACCTGGCGTTGAAAAATGAGAAACCAAATCCTATGCATCTCCCTCTTCATCTATTTATCTCTTCTAGTTGACCAAAGTAATCGCAATTTTTTGAAAATAATAAATAATTCATCAAAAGGTTTGCAGCAGCTTCCATGTGATGTGATGCAAGAATACTTTGGCTGCTCAACACTCCTTTCCTGCTTAGAAACTTCTGGAACTTGTCAATGTCCAAATGGAAATGTTTGTTTATGGACTGTTTTTGGATATCATAATGCAAATTGCCCATGCTATGATCCAAGCAACTCCAATTCTTTTGTACAGGATCCCAGCATTGCAGATATGATGGGCCCAGACCCTTGTTTTGATGCATTTAAAGAATATAACTGCGGCCATGAAATCACTTGCAATGCAGCTCTTGGTATTGCAGTCGGAACTTGCAAATGCCCTGACGACAGTACTTGCGTTTTTAGCAATTCTCTCACTGTAAACTGTCCCTGTAAAGGCACTTATCCTAGTGTCCAAACCTATGCAGCTAAGCAAACTGATGATTGTAAATCTATGACTACAGAGTATAATTGCCCTGAAGATGGAGTTATTATGTGCAGAAAAGATTCTGGGACATGTAAATGTAAAAATGGAGATTTATGCGTCTGGGGATCAGGCTACGCTTATAATTGCCCATGCAACTCATCAAATACTGATCTCTAAAAAATTTTTCTCATTTTGAAAAATTAAATCTGTCTCTCTGGAATTCAGCTTCTTGAAGCAAAGAGAAATTTTCCTATTTATTTGCAAAATTTTCTTTTTGTCTACAATCTGTCCTTCATAATCCTCAATTTATTTTTGAATCTCACAAACAATCGAATTTGTTTATTTTTTTTTATCTGTCTGTCTTTGATTCTAAAGATATTATTGTTGTCTCTTTGTAAAAATGAACAAAATCTTCCATGGTCTTGAAAAAAAAAAGATTTGACAAACTGCAACGAGTCATCTAACGATATCAACTTAAATAGAAGCTTTTATCTCTTTCTGAAAGGACGTCTCACTTTGCCAAAACACTTTTTCTAAACAAAAAGTTTAGAGGTCAGCAAATCATCAAATAAATTTTCTTGCTAACCTTAGCATAAATATTTATTTGTTTCGCTTATTTAAAGTGAGATCATAAACGAATAATAATTAAAATATCAAAAATCTTTGGCAAATCTTGCTTGCTGGCTTGAACAAGCCAGCCTTCAAGGCTCATTCAAATGGCACTTTATTTCTCTTTCTTTCGAACGAGGAAATAATTCCATCATGAGGATTGAACCTGATTCGCAAAAGGTAAATATTATTGAATTCTTCATTCATTCTTGTTGATCTGTCTCTGCTTATTCCTTGGCAGTACAGATGAGTTTTGCGCTGATGTTAGTTAAAGGAATTGATGGTGACTACGGTCGTCGTTGAAAAGTGAAGTGCCGTCTGATCGCAAAACTTTTTTCTTTTTGTTTGAAGCTTATCTAACCAATGATTCGTAGGTGATAACAATAACAATTTCATTCAGTAAATTCCTCAATCATAAAGAAAGTCATTCTTCCCTCAGATGTAAGCCAGTTTTTCCATTTTCAAAAATGTTTTGTGCGGTGATGTTAGTTAAAGGAATTGATGGTGACTACGGTCGTCGTTGAAAAGTGAAGTGCCGTCTGATCACAAAACTTTTATTCTTTTTCTTTTTTCAAGATTGGTTATTAACAAGTTCTTAGATAAATGACTGATTCTAAAGAAGAAATGCTTTTAAATTGCAAACAAATTCCTTGAGTTTCTATTATCTTTTTCACACTTTTATATTGAACATCCTTGTATTGTGTAAATCAACACTTTCTGAATTACTACCCCAACTAAAATCAAATCTTCTTTCTCAATATCCCCTTAGAATACAGTAGAAAATTATTCTGCAATCAAATATTCCTACTTTTTCTCCAACCCACTCTCATCGAATGCATCAAATTCAGGATCACTTGATTTATTCCCAAAAAAGATATCACCAAATCTCCTACTCTGTGAAAGTCAAATCGAAATTGAAATAAAGTAGCTATTTTGGCCGAGAGTTGAAATTTCCACATTTTTTTACGTGTGAAAACTTTATTGAGGGCTTTTTCAACGTGAAAAAATTTTCGTCTCTTCTATCATAAATAAACTGTAGAATTCTGTTTTGGAGTTGAGATTGATCAGGTTAGAAATATTTTTCCAAAAATATCTGGAATCCCCCAGATGGTGAGCGGAGAAATTTTATAGACATCTTTGAAAACACTTTTGTGCCTTTAACGTGTTTTCAAAGCCTTTTCTAATTTTATTATGTTGAATTTCTATTCCCTACAAGCTTCAATAAATCTGAAAAAGAGTGATATGTTTATTTAGAATTTTACTACCACTCATACCGAAAAATTTTGGTGAACGCCACAACAAAGTTTCTCTCGAAATCAAACGCCAAGAATGCTTTCCAATTTATTTTTTTGTAGAAATCAATTCCAAAGATGATTCTGACCTTGATCATCATATGTATAAAAAGCAACAAAATTTGGTTTGAGGCATATCAAAGCCAAGAGGAGAGAATAATTTAAAAATGCCTTTTGCAGGTTTGAAGACAGCTTTTGAACCTATTCCCGCAAAAGCAATTGATAAATTCTAACCAAACTCTTTCTCCCGCCTAAATTGGTCTAAAAAATATTTCATCTCATATAAACCCTCTAAACAATACTTCGACTCAAATAAAAATCATTTTCAGGTAAAAAAAAAAATGGCCTCTGCTCGCGCTTCAAGCCTTCTTTTCTTGTCTATTGTCATCTTTTGTTTTGTGAATACTGTTAAATCAGACTGCAATGTTTGCTTATACATGAGTAACCCTGACGAGGTTGACAATGCTCCCAGTTATTGTATTGAGACCTTTGGAGGAGTTCAATCTGAAAACCACCCTTTTAGAGGTATTAGTGCCACTTTGACTTCCTTCCACTTTGTCAAGATTGAAGGAGATGATTGTCATTCATGCGGTTGCACTTTGGAAGCATATTCTATCACTGGAAAAACACAATCTATTAACGTCGAGACTTTAAAAGGTGCTGTACCAACCGATTTCTGTGCTAAATCATATGAACTTATCTGTCCTTATTAATAAATTCATCGTGTTGTATAGTATATAACATTTTGTTCTCTTATTGGTGGATCTTTGAAAGAAGAGATCTTTTTTAAAAAAAAACTCACAAAAAAAAGCTACTTTTCTCATTCAGAACATCAAAATTTTTGGGAAGTTTTTTTTTGAAAGGCAGGTTGATTCACCAAAAAAAAAAAACTCTCCCAAGAGTCTTCATAAGTGGTACTTGAAGTCTGAAGAAATAAAGTTTTTTTTTTCTCATTTTTGGATGAAAAGATAAAAATCTAAATTTTGATTTGATCCCATTTGTAGTAAAAAAGGATATTGTTGAAGGATTCAGACGATGAGACAGAACAAGTCTTAAGCTTTCAAATTTTCAAGATTTTTACATGGGAGTCTGTTTTCAGAAATCTTTTCACCCGTTTCAATTCGAGACATCAAGGCCAGCAAATTTCTCTTTCTGAAATGAGAACCAAGACAGGCAATGAAAACTCATTGAAAATAGTTTCACAAAATATTCATCAGATTTGCAAAAATGATTTCATTTAAAATTTGTAGCCAGCTGCTCTCATAAATTTCTCTCTGAAATGAGGGAAAAATTAATTTGAATATTCTTTTCGTAATCAATCAATCTAAGTAAAAAAGTTTCTTTAATTTCGCTTTCTTGAAATTGACTCTCTGAATTTTTTGTTGAAAAGAATATCATTTGAGTCATGGTCTTTTCTGTATATTAAATGATCCCAAGGCTCAAGGCTGTGTTCAGCTTTTTCTCCTTTGTCTTCAAAGACTCAGATTTTGCCCCCAGAAAAAGCCCTCAAAGAAGAAGGAATGAATATTAAACTTCTTTCCTTTGATTTCACGATATGAATTCTGATTCGGAAATTTTGTCGTTCAACAAAATCTGCTTTTTCAAAAATGATATTTGATACATCTGATTGTTGTTCAGTGTCTATAAGACTACAAGCTCGTTGTAGAAAATGAAATTTTCAACTTCAGCTCTAAACTCTAACTCAGAAAACTAGAAGAAAATATTCTGAGATTTCTCTCTTTATTCATCAGAAATCTGTTTCTTTGGATTTCATTAGATTTAGTTCTCGATGTTTCTCTTCTTCTATGAAGTGAATGAATTCTTTTTCCTTCGGTAGTATATTTGAAAGATATTTCGAGAGAGAGATTTTTTAGTAGTTAATGGGACAGATGCCCTTTAACAGGGAGAAAGGGAGGGACAATGTAAAAATTATAATAATAGAGCAGCTTGTTCATATAGATTCGGGAACATATACAAACAAAAGGACTATAGAATGACTTTGTTATAGCTCCCTGAAGGGCATTAAGTTAAAGACTCTTAGGGAGATTCCTGGGTTCTTCTGGCAAAGAGGCCCAGGCCGTTTACAGGGCCATGCAAGTTCTCAGCGTAAGGGTGAATGTGATTGGAGTCCTCCAGAGAAGATTTGAATGACCAAAAGTTATTGAAAGCAGTGGAAACTGCGCTTTTCAAGCTGAAGAATCCATCGAAAGAGATCTTTGAGCTTTGCACAGTTTCAGTGGCTTGAAGGCTCCGTTGGCGAGCCTTGCGTGCTTCAATAGATTGAGCAAAAAGTTCCTTAATTGGGAGAAAGGGGTTTGCTAGTTTTGAAATAATTTATATCTCAGGGAATTTCAGCTGCTTATAAAGCAGGAAAATTAAAATTTAAATCTCCTTAAACTTTAAAACGTCAGATTTCTTTTCTTAGATCCCTTAATCTATTTTTGGGTTTGTCAGTTTTTTTCAATCAGATCAAACTTGCAAACTTGGTCAATTCCCTCTTTCTCAGGTTTTTCCGTGTTTTTCTAATCCAGCCCCCAATTCCTCAATAAAATCAGCTAAAAACTTTCTAAAAAACTTGGCTTGGACTTTTTGGCTATGTTTCAACTGATATCAACAGAAATAACAGGGATCCAGAAGACTAACATAGAGTTTGGAATTTTAAATCCAGGACTGACATTCCACAAGGTCAGTGGGATGGCAGATATCAGTTTCAGATTCTAAAAAAATTCAACTCGATACCTGATAGATTATGTCTAATTTTGGTAGAAATTTGAATGATAATGAAGATCAATGCAGTCCAACCTACTGAACTTCTTCTAGAAGCATTAATGACTAATGACGAAAACCAATTTCTCAATGTCTCCAAGTCTTTTTGACCAGATGAAAACCGAAAAACTCCAGAGACACTGCAAAGACCAGAATCAGTTTAAATTAGGCGCTGCGAACCTACTGCTTAGAATGGTCTAATTAAACAAAATTGTGAAAGAATATAATAAATCAGTATTTCAGATATCTATATTCTCGAACACTGTTGACAGAAAATCACTGATTCATGGGATTCTGAGAATTACAGTCTTCTTTGAATCACCTGAAACTGGTGCCTTGTTAGATTCAGATTAGTTTTTATCAGTCAACTCAATTGTTTGAAAAAAATCCAAATTAATTTCTGAGCACAAACAAAAACTACTCAAAGTGTACGTGTGAAGTCTAGTTCAAAGTTGGACAGAAATTTTTGATCTCAGGAGAAAACTCGCCTTTCTTCTGGAGTTGACAAACACATAAAATAATAAATTGAGCTCACTCAATAGAGTGGAATTTAGTTTTGCTTTTTAACAATAAAAATCGATTCATCATTTTAATTTGATTACACAATCTCAATTTTGAAATACGTCTTGCCTTTTTAATAGAACCAAATAAAATTGTAGAAGCCCTTATTCAACCTCAATCTCGCCGCTGTGGCGCCGAAAAGGCTCCTACTCCAATCCTATCTAGCCTCCTTGGAGAGAAACTCCATGAAATATGAAAAACTTGAGGCAAATTTCTTTTACTGCCTTGAAGTTTTTTAAATCAAAACTAATCTAAATTTCCCTCTTATTTTCTATTATTCTCAAAATTGTTTTTAGAAAGGGAGAGAGGGAATATCTTTTCCCAAAATCTGGTTCAACTCATCACCTGAGACCACAGATTCTTTCTAGAAAAAATCCAAGTTTAACCCCCACAAAAATTTTTTCTCGAGTTAATTTCTTCTTCTTTTTCAAATGGAATTTAATATAAAATCAAATTTTTTCATTCATTATTTTATCGTCTGAGGAGGAAAACTTTTGACTCGAAAATCGTTCTTTTTCGCAAGGTAAATTTCAAAAAGTCAGTTGAAAATCAACTCAAATTCAAAAAGGCAAAAGGAAAACTATCCTTGCTAAAAATATCATTAAATTTCTTTTCCAGATTTTCTAAATAAACCTTTTTTAAGGATTGTGCAGTTTTCAAAGTTTTTACCAATGAGTTTGATTTAGCAAATTCAGATCACCTGGCAATGTTTTTCCATCTGTATTTGAACTGAGATCCTTTAACTCTTGTTATTCTTGACGATTTTCATCGATTTTTCTACTCTCTTGACTTCTCAAATTGATCACAAATCTCATTTATCCTGCATTTTTCCAATTCAAATGGAAACTGTCTTCCTTAAAATAAAGAAGAAATCTTCAACTTTTTCTTTCCTGAAAAAGAGTTTGCTGCCCTATTTTTGGAAAGACTATATTTCTGACAGATATATATTTTCTATTAATAGAGAAAGGCTGAAATTAAATCAAATTAGGCTAAATCTTTTTTAAAAGATTTTTGGGAGGAATGAGATTTCTCTTTTAGAATTCGAGAACGAGGTAGCTATTTCATCCCTCCAAGGGGTTTTATGAAATTCAAAAATGTCATTGAGCAGAAGGAAATCAGAAAATTTTATTTCAGAGATGACAAAAAATTACTTTGCAAGAAAAATTTTCTGGAAAGTTTCTTTTCGTATAAAGCAAAAAAGTCAGCGAGGACCAAAATTCATTTCTTTTCATTTTGATACTAATTTTTGAAAGAAATCTCATTGACTCTTTCTCAAATATCACGAAGTAAACTTTGAAGCTTTGAAATTTTTCAAAAAAGCTTGTCTAGATGGTTTTTTATTGGGCATTCAGAATTTGGTTCAATACAAAATCAAGACAGGCGAACGGCGAAATCTGGGATTTTCTTGAGAAATTTAAACAAAAAATTTTTTCCAGAGATAAGAGCGAAAAATGTTTTAAAAAAAAACTTCTTCAAAATCTTTCAGGGAAAAATAGGGAAATCGAGAAGCATGGGACTAAAATTTGGACAATTCTGAACCCTATTTTTATTGCCGAAACAAACAATATTTTTTCACAATTTTTTTGAAGAGGAAAAATTATTTTTTAAAAAAACTTATCCAGTTAAAAAAAAGAGATTTATTCATGAGCTTGTAATGAACTCATCATCGAAATAAGTGTCGAGCTCCGAAATGACTTCTAAAAATTTTTTATGCTTATGCTTTGTTAAAATTTCAAACTGATGAAGGAAAAGACCACAAATATAAATTAACTCAGCTCATTCTCTTCTGGTTAATTCACAGAAAATATGAGCCTTAATTTTTCCCTTCAAAATGAAGAAAAAGTGTTTTTGAGAAACCGCAGATCAGTTTTTTTGTCATTGTTAATACAAAATCTGAATTCAACTCTCAAGATTTCGAAACTTTTCAAAATGCATCTAGCTCAGCTCTATTTCCCAGCTGAAACATGAATCTTTCTTCAAATGATTTGGATAACTTTTTGACCACATAAGAGAAATACACAGGTTTATTAGCACAGGATCTCTTGTGTTTATAAATAAAAATTAAAATTGGATCTTTAACTATATTCCAAGAACTGAGGCTCAAGACTGCTTTGTGAACCAAAGCCAATTTTTCAATCAGAAACCTTGGCTCAACTGTTCAAAGGCAAAGAGCTCTCTGACCTCTTTCAAGAAGACGTTTCTGGATGACAAAAACTTAACACAAGGTAACATATCATTCAAACCACACATTCTTTTTCTCTCTTTTCTGAAAAGAGACCATTACATGATGAAAGTTAAAGGAATTGATGCATGTTCTGTTGTCCTGCGTTGTTGAACCCACACAGGAGCCAGTTCATTCATGATTTTTTAAACAGTCGTCTGACCTTAGAATTCTTTTTCTCTTTCTTTGAACATTTTTCTAATCATACCTTAGATCCTTGTCCAAGAACATCTCAATTATCAACAAGAAGATATTTTGAATCACACAAATCTTAATAAATAACTTTAATCATCATAATAAACACAGTAAATTATATAAAGTACACAACTCTCATATACACTCTGCTTGGAATCCAAGCAACCCAAAATCCTCTCTCTCTCTCTTTGAAAAAAATTACTCCTATTAAATAAAGTCAGAACTCAATTCGATATAAAGATCATTTCTCTTTAAGCAAGATAACGATGATATTATTCACATTATGTTATCAATATATAATATTTCTCAAAACTCTCGATTCCCACAACAATGAGGTTTTTTGAAAGAGTCCATTTTCAAGTTTGGAGTCAATTTTTTCCAGCACAATTTGTAAAAAAGATTTTGTCCTTCCAAAATCCATGTAGTTCCAAAAAATATTTTTATCGATTTCATTTTTTTCTTGTTTCTCAAGAAGGCAATTTTTGCCCAAAAAAAGGCATTTAAAAAAAATTTCTCCGGTTAAATCTTCGAGGACTCCAAAGTCCTTCATATGAAAGAAGCACCCATCTCAATTTCATAAGAGGATGAAAGATGAATAAAGAATTTTATCCGATCTGAATTAGATTCTTACTTGATAGGAGTTTCACTTCCGAAAAAGTGTCCGAAAGAGCTGAGCGGTCAGTATAAACGTTCTAGATAACTCTGAAGTGATATATAAATAACCCTTTCTTTTAAAAAAATAGGTACATAAAAATCTAGATTTTTCTTACAACAAAAAAACTCACATTTTTTTTGGATTTCAAAAAGTGATTGAAGCTGATTCCACTAAATGACTATTTTCTCTGAGAAAGAAAACAAGTTTCTTTTTGAAGATCTATTAGGATATTATTGAGCACAGATAATTTTTAATTAAATCTTTTTGTGCATAAATTTGCTTGAAATCTAAATTAATTATTGATTATACAAAAATTTCTTGGACTCTCTCCTATGGAGAAAAGTCTAGGAGCTCGCATCTCAGCATGCAGAAGATAAATCCATGTTCGTTCAACATAAACCAGCTGCATGATGTCTTGCACCAATTCTCTCCAAGATTGACTCCATGAATGATCATGCCAAAAGGTAATTACATCATCCTTCAGGATTACAATTCAAATGATGACTCAGTTACGGATTATGAAGAAAGCATTCCCTTCGGGGTTTAGCTCTATTTTGATTCGAACCTTTATCTAAAACTGATCCGTTCTTTTATTTCACTCACTTTCAATGAGAGACTAATCTGCTTAGGAATGCACGACAAGACTTGAAGGATACAATGACTGAAGAGTGTTTTTAAACATATATTTCTCCTTTTCTCGTACATCATCTTTTCTACTATCCATCTATCTTTGAAAACTTGTAACCTCACTATGATTCTGCTTTCTTGAAAGCGCCCCTTAAAATGTTCCCATCGCTCTATTTAAATGAATATCACTCCTTTCTCTGAGAGGCAACCTTTGTTAAGAAAATTTTTCGCAATAAAGATAAAAAAGCCTATCGCCATGTCTAAATTAATTCTGAATTGGAATGAAAAGAGGAAAAGGAAATTATTTTTGTTTTAAAATTTTGAGCTCAGAAGGAACTCGTCATCTTTGAAAAATTTGAAAAGAAGATGCACTAAACTTGTGTTCTTTTCCAGAGATAGATATTTTCATCATCATGATATCAACCATTATCATCAACAAATCTTTCATAGTGAGAGAAATATTATCAAATGAGGGCATCCGCCAAGAAAAGGGGGAGGAAAAGTTTTTATGAGAAATCATATGCAGACAGTTCCTGATAAAAATTTTTGGCGGATGGAAATTAGTTTATGAGAAAGAAACTGTTTCGTTTTCAACAAAGTGGTTGGAAAAAAGTTTTCCTATATAGTACTCAATTTTTCGGAAAAAATAACTGAATTTAACTTTAAACTCCACTTAAATCTCCATGCACGCAAAAACGAAACCCTCCACCATTTTTCCAAACAATAACCTCAGCTCCCCGACTTTTCTGACACAAAACTCAACTGACATTGCAACTCCAAGCTTAACCTCACCTTTCAGTGCAGGTGAAAAGTTTCTAAGTCCAATTGTCCCCGCTACTCCTGATCGCAAGCTTTCAAAACCAGATATCATCTACATCTCAAAGAGCGAACTTGAAAAGGAATTGCATAATTTCGTCAATACACTGATTGAGCAAAAGGCAGTCAATCAAAATGAAATCACCCATCACCTGGAACATCTTAAAAAGCAAGTTGTCAACCTCAATAATGAAAATTCCAGGCTTCTGGCCAGCCCAAACACTACTCAGCTGGAAGGTGATTCCCACCCTAATTCATCAAGAGATCAGAGAATTGAGGAACTTGAGGCTCAAAAACAGTCAAGTGAAGACAGAATCAGAGATCATTCGTTATACATCCAAAGGTTAGAAAAGAAAGTCAATGAGCTGGTGAACCAATGCCAAGGTCTTATGAGAATAAACCACGAAATGAGCTCTCAAATCCTCCAGATGTCTCAACTTCCACCCTCTGGAGAACCCCAATTTGAAGAATTGAGTCAAAAGCTTCAACAGATAACTGAAGAGAATCATGAACTCTCTGAAGAGAATAACAGATTAAGAGAACTTGTGGTTAGATTTGAGTCGGCTCGGTCACAAGACAGTAGAAACACGATGGACCATCTCCGTGTTGATACTCAAATCAAGGGTCTCGGAGATCTAGCAAGAAAACCAGAGATTAGACGGGACCAAGTCAAAAGTATCAGCTTTAGAGGCGACAGTCCTCCTGATTCTGCTATAACTGACAAACAAGGATTAAAATCGGAAGTTGAGAATCTCAAGGAAACTATCGAGTCACTTCGTGCTCAACTCAAAGACTCTCAAGCAGAAGCTTCACAAAGCGCTAAATTACAAGAGGAAAATAAAAGACTTCGAGAGGAGCTCGAGAGACCTACAATAGGGGACGTTGACGTGAGTATACACTTAAAAGAAGGGCACAAGTCTCTGAGAGAAGTCATCAAAGAGCCACTTGATATGCCTTCAACCCAAGATGTTGGCCACAAGACATCAAGAACCGAGACCACCAAAGTGACCAGTCCTGAATTATTGAGAAAACAACTTGGCGACTACAAAAGCGCAAATGTGATTTTGCAGAAAAAGGCTGAAAAGTACCTCTTGCAAATCGAGGATTTGAATGGAGCTCTCAAGCAAGCCAACGAGAATCTCGATGCCTTGCAAAACAAATACATCACCCTCGAGAAAGAGCTTGTCAACAAGAATAAACTCGAATCTATCTTGAATACTCACATTAATTTGATGAAAAAGCTGGAGATCAAGATCCACACTCTCACTGAAGAAAATGTCTTGCTACAACAGGCAAATGAAGAGAATCTGGTCGTCATCACTGAACTCAAATCTCAACTTGAAGAAGCTGCCCCTCGAATTCACGACGCTGAAAGCGGAACAAAGTTCACAACTCCACCCCGATCTGGAAGGAGATCCAGTGATTCTCGACCTTCATACTTGAGTCCATGCAGATCTCCCGACACTATTGCTTTGGAAAGAGAAATTATCAATAAAAAGTACGATGAAAAAGTCAAGAAAGTGTACCATGAGCATGACATGACCATCAGGGCTGAAAGAATTAAGCACAAAAACCAGATTGAAAAATATAACATGAACCTGGACGTTCTTAGTCGCAAAATTCAAGCTTTGGTTGCAGTTAATGAGGACCTCGGCAAAGAGTTTGAAATGTTAAAAGTGGAGTTTACAAACTACCGAACTTTGAGCTGGTCTGTCCTCCAAGAAATCCAGAAATATCTCGAAAACTGCAAAAAGTATGATGAAGTGATCGAAAAAAGCATTTTGGACATCACAGCAGGAAATAATAGTGATTTGAAAGCTCAAGACCTTAGATTTGCTTATGAAAGACTCAAGGGTGATATTTTAAATATAAATGATGTCATTGAAGATCGCAAAAGATATATGTAAAATTTTTTCGAAATATCGATCGAATTTTTTAATTATGTATGTAGTCATCTTCCCGTATATTTTTTCTATAAATTAAATTCATGATGAAACTCAATTACTTTCTAAAAACGTCGCAAGAAATTGGGAAAAATTAAAACTTATTTTTTGGTCAATTCAACCTCAAAATTTTTTTTAATTTTCATCTCAACTCAATTATCTTCACAAAATTCAATCCAAACTTGAAATTGTTTTAGGCTCTGTTTTTTCTGAAAAACAACTCTTGAAGACTCAAGCTTGATTTCACTTGTGTAATTTTTGTGATATGGATGTGGAGTAAAATGAGTTTTACTTCTGAATGTTACCATCAAAAGTGCTCATTTTGGCAAACTTTTCATTTATTCTGTTGTCACAGATACTGATTCTTGTTGCCTCTTGACTCGCTGAGATTCTATCACAGAACTTCATTTCTGGCTGTTCTTGGACTAAAAATAAATCACTTGAATCAAAAAAAGCGCTTTTTGCTTCAAACATTCAACTAGCATTGTGTAAAAAAACATGGCAAACATTGGATCAAGATCGCTCCAAGTTGTGTTTTCGAGAAAGATGGAATTCAGAGTTTCAAACATGCTTGCTGAAGTATTCTTAGAGATAAACAGCATGTCTGTTTGGTTGAGCTGAAGACTAAAAAATTTCCCCATCAAATTTAATTCTTATAAAATTTTTTTTTTTTTTGTATCAAAGGCCTGGCTTTCTCCAGCTCTACTTCAAATATATTTGATACTTTTACCTCAATCTGTCTCATCCCATAAGAAAAATTGAATCATTTTCAACAATATTCGCTGCTGCTGTGCATTCTCTCAGAATTATGGAAGAATAGCAAGGATCAAGACCAACTTTTTTCGCTCGAGAATTCGCGGTTAATTCGCCCCCATCACTTTCATCCGCCTCTCGAGCAATATTCTTGCTTGAAAAAAAGGTTGGCAAATTTTATGACTCGTCATCACCTTGAAATAAAATCTTGTGTTAAATTCTTCCCTGGAACAAGTGATCTCTTTCCATATTTTAATCATTTACCCATCGAAACAGCAAATTCTCAAAAGAAGGAGAATCAAAATTCCATTTTAATTTGAATTGCTAGCTTTCATCCTTTTCGAATTTTTTTTCAGCTCAGAAGCAGGGAAGAAAAAAATCCCTTAATTAACACAGGGACGATATTTGCGCCAAATGAGGCCAACCCCTCTTGCCTTTCACTAAAAACTGAAACGCAATATTAGCCCTCTTTTTTCCCTCTTGCGGGAAGCTCTCAAATAGGCCAGCTTAGGGGTATAAATAGGTATTTTTTTTTGTAATGAAGTACATTATTAATCTCGCAAAAAAGAAAGACCCGATCAACTCCATGAAAAGATACACTCTTTTGCTTATTTTTGCTCTCTTCTTCATCACTTCTTACGCTCAACAATGTAATGTCTACATTTTCAAGAGTCGAGAAGATCAGTCTATCACTTATGGAGCTCACCCTAGTCCTGGTAACCCTATCCGTGTGTCAGCTCCTTTCAACAACGGAAATCCTGCGGGTGGATTCTTGGATGATTTTAGTTATGTTTTTTCCAGATATTGCAAGTGCAAAGTCATTGCTTATTCCAAAAAGAATTTCAAGGGCGAGAAATTTGTTGCAAAACTTAGGAAAATCAAAGGTGATGAAGCAGATATTCCCTTTGCTGCCCAATCCTTTGTTGCCAAGTGTAAATAAAGCGCCTGCAGGCTAAAATGGCTTTTGTACCAATGACTGAAAGAAGTATTGATCAAATATCAGCGAGAAAAAAAAAAGCGTTAAAAGGAGAGTATTTTAAAAAATACGTTTTTCTTTTGATTTCTTTTTTATAAGTGGATTTTGTTTTGGTCTTCTCTTCTATAAGCAGATACGTCTGTAAGTATATCATCATGTTAGAAATGGAGAATATTCTCTCATTTCTTATTTAACAGAAAAATTTCTCATGGTTTTGACACTATTTGACGAAAATTGACAATTATTAATTTTTGATTTGGGAATCTTGAGAGTATGCACTCAACCTTCAAACTCATTTGAGAACAGTCAATCTTTTTCTGAAAAAAAAATCTAAAATATAAATTGGTTTAGAATTTCAATGGATTTCACTATTGCTTGTTTTTTTTAATAGCTTTTTGGAGAAATGCAAGGGCGGAAAAAATCTGGAAAAAAATTAGCATTTTTCTGGGGCTTCTAGATTTTAAGAATCTGACCTGAAAATTTCTTTATCCGCAAAAGAAATGGGAAAAGAAATTTCCTCCTCTTTCTATTTCCACATCTGGATAAATGAAAATTAAAATTCTTTGAACTTGGAATTTTCCAAATCATGAAAATTTTTTTTTTTATTTTGGCAATCCTTCATTTTTTAGAGTTCTCTAAAAATGATTTTTTGCAATTTTCTTGAGTTAAAAATCTGAAAGATTTGCTTTTGAGTGAAAAGTATCATTCTTTAGCTCAAAAAAGGAAGAAAAACGCATAAAATTTCTGAGTAATTTTGCAGCTTTCAAGGAATTTCAAAACTCCAAAGAAGAAGGCTTTTTATAATTCTGAAAATAAAAAATTCTTGGTTCTCTCATAGATAAAAATTGAAAAGGAGTTTTTGTTGGTAATTCCAAGATGAAAGAGTTTTTTGGGATTTGTAAAAATACAAAATTGTGTCTTTTCCCTCACTTTTCCTCCAACGTTTTTGTCTGCGAAATTCTTCAGATAAGAAACTCTTGATTCTTTCATTTCTTGCTTTTTTTCAAAGACCAAAAAATGATTTATTTGAGAATTTTTACAATTATCTGTATGAAGAGTGATCAGAAATCTGGTTTCAAGAAAGTTACCCTTGAAAAGGATGAAAGAAATCGCAAATTTTATGTACAATAAAGATTTTCTGTGTTTGATTTCAAGATGAAAACTTTGAATTTATAATCCCTCAAAAAAGGTTTTTCAAGGAAAATTTTCTTTGTTCTGCTCTCCTTGAAAATAACAAGTCCTTAGTCAGATCTTGGTCTTTCTCGAAATTTCAAAGTGAAGCCGATTTGAAACTCGCGAAAATAACAAAAAAACATCAAATTTAAATTTTTCCCAAATTCAAAAGCAATTTTTCACGAAATTTTTGCAAATCTCAAAAAAAATCTTCCAAAACTGTGCGATTCTAAAAGTTCAAAAGTCTTGACTCAATTTCACAATGCTCAATTTAAATAAATAAATAAAATTCCAAGAAAATCATTCTAAAATACCTAAAGTTTCTTTTGAAATTTACTCAAACTCGAGAGAATGAGAAAAATTTTTATATTTCAGAGAAAGAGTTGATGATGCTAATAATTAGAAAATAACAGTTGTTCAACACTTAGAATGATTCTAATGTTATGATTACGCACACTACACAATCAACGCATATACAAGTAAAAACTCGATATTCTGTAAACATTTGTCCTTTGAAGCATTTATAAATCTTGATGATCTTTCAATTTAATAGCAATTAGCCGTGAATGATTTAGCTCTGAAAGGAAGGTCTGAATCATCTTTCAAAACGTTGGCCAAAGGGATGATGGTGCTTCGTCCAGTAAGATCCTTTTCAGAATAGATTTGCACTTCACAAGCACAATACTTGGAAACAATATAAGTGAAGCTAGGAAGGGGTATTTGAGCCGAGTCTCCGTTGTCAAAAGGTGCAGACCCTTCAATCACATCCCCAGATAAGGGATAAGTACAATGGGCATTTTTCTTGTCTCCAAATGACTTATAAAAGCAAAGTTCACACTCGACTGCACTGCCGCTAAGGCTTCTTGCCTGACTGAAAACGAAAAGAATCGATAGAGAAAGCAAGATCACCACAGAATTTCTTCTCATCATTGATGAATTTTTAGAAACAAAATGAAAAAGTATTTTAAGTTGGGTCTGGCTCTTATTGATTAAGGGCGAAATAAAATCCCTAATAATTCTGAGAAAGGCTGTACGGCGCCAAAAACGAATCAAAGACTAATTTATTAGTTTTAAACTTTTCATTCAAACTATTTCTTCTATTATTTTTTTGAATTAAAAAGAAAAGGAAAAGAGAGGAAAGTCTTTCATACTTGGGCTTTCTTGGAGAAAAATTTTAGAGAAACTGGGAATTTTGAGAAGGTGCCATCCTCAATGCCTTTAAGAGCCGCTGAACTCTAAAATGAACAAAAAATAGCATCTAGCGATATCTCATCAGCTTCCTTCATATGAAATAAGAAGTTTTATTTGGCCCAGTCTTGACAAGAGTTTTTTTTCTTGAAAAATCTCGAGGCCGAAACAAGTTGATCTTTCAAAAAGATAAGTAACCTCAAAGCCAGAGTCTATCAACTCGAACTCGATAGCAAAAAAATTTATTTTCATCTGAAGCATTTTTAAAAAATATTGAATAAAACTTGTATAAGGTATTAATTATTTTTCCCCAATCACAATCGACATTATTTTAAAATATAAATCAAATGCTTTGAAAGATTTATTAAAATTCAAAAAGGATTAATAATTAACATTTAACAAGATTCAGATTCATTTTGAAAGAAAAACTCATAATCTCCAAGAATTCTCACTTCAAACAGAGTCTTCTTATCTTGTCAAAATCTCACAAAAAATCAAAATTCATCATTGACTGGAAATAGTTTGAGTCTCTTGACGATTTTTTATGCTTAACTCTTTTTTATTACAAGTATTCTCTCTCTCACTTGAGAATTTCAATATGATTTTTTTTAAAAATAGAGATCATAAAATTGAGTTATCCTTCACGAAAAAAAATAAATTAAAAAGAAAGGATAAACAGTTTCATCTGGGACATCACAAGAAAACATTTCCAAGATGTCCAAGAAAACTCTATCAACATGCCCCAAAAAAGATGTAGATTTTATTTTTCAAGAAAAGAAAACAACCAAATAATTCAATTCAATCAGTTCGAATCGATTGATTCGCTTGGCTGGCTATATTTTCAAATTTGAATTTTAGATCTCAAGGCTTATTTTTCGAGCTGTTTGATTCGATTGAATATTCAAAATTAAAACAGCTTATTTGAAATTATGGATCCACCAAGATCCTTCTTTTCGCTTCTCCTCCTCTCAGCACTCTTACTAGGCGCTTCAGCCTATTCAGTTGAAGGTCTCTATCCCAGCGCAGGGTATACTACGATCTTCTTTCTCCGCCCCTAACCCTCCACTCTAGACCTATTGATGGATACACCAGAGTTACCATCTACTCATCTGGATTCGCTGGAATGACCCACGAGACTTATCCCACCCCAATGTGTAGATTCAAGGGCGCCGATGCTATCGAAGCCTCATGGATTCATTGCGTGGGTCTTGACACCTCTCCCAATGCCACCAGAGTAACATTCATTTGCTGCTAAGTTTTAAATCTTTCTAGTCCGAAGTCTGTCTCAATTGTGAGTCACCTCCCCACACAACACCCGAAGACGTTACTGTCGAAGTCTCCGTAACTGGTGATTTCACGGACACCGTCACCACAAGCTTCCATTACTACATTGCTCCCACTGTCACCTGGGCTGAGCCTTTTATCGGAAGAAAGACTGGTGGAACTATCATCAACGTCTTTGGTCAAAACTTTGAGAATCTTGAATCCCTCGGCTGTGTTTTCGGTACCATTATCGTTCCAGCAAAATACGTTTCAAGCACTCAGATCACCTGCATGTATTTTTAGTTTTATTTTCAAAATTCTCATTCAACTTAGAGCCCCCGCTTCAGACGCTGTCGACACTCCCATCCCTCTGAAGGTCACACAAAACGTCCAACAGTCCACCTGGTCTTCTATCCACTATTTCTACTACTCAGTGCCCGAAATTTCCATCCTCGTCCCCGAAAGTGGTCCTACATCTGGTGGTACTCAAGTCTACATTCAAGGTCGTCAGATGTATCCTTTCCAAACCTCAAACCTTGATATCGCCAACACCACCTTTGTCAGATTCGGAAAGTATAAAGTTAAGGGAACTCTCATCAACACCACTCACGCTCTTTGTACTTCCCCTGCTTCATACAGTGAGGGCAAAGTCCCCGTTGAAATCACTTTCAACGACCAAGAATACACCAGCAACGGAGTTGAGTTCCTGTACTACATTCCTCCCTACGTTATGGACATCATCCCCAAATTCGGCCCAATTTCCGGCGGTACTAAAGTCACAGTTATCGGAGCAAACTACTACGACTCTGGAGAAATCAAGTGTAAGTTTGGTGACCAAGTTACCGAAGGCACTTTCATCAACGAAACTGCCGTTTGGTGCTATAGTCCAGCAACCACCCAAGGAGGCTATGTTCCCTTTAGTCTCTCAATGAGCAAGGATCGTTACTCTGGCGCTGGTCTCAAGTACTTGTACGTTGATCCTCCCGTTGTTTCCAGCGTGCTCCCACCCTGCGGCCCAACATCCGGATTCACCCAAATCGCTATTGTCGGCCAAAACTTTATCTACATTGGAATGCAACAAGCCGTTTGTATCTTTGGAGACACAATTCGCCAACCAGCCACTGTTGTGAATAATACTTTAATGTATTGCGATTCTCCCTCTGTTTTGGACAAATTTGGCAACAATGTCAACGACATCGAAACTCTCTCCCTCAAGATCACCCTCAATCAAGTTGACGTCTTTGATACCAACACCAACTTCACCTACTATACCGAGAACTACCTTTCCTTGGTCACTCCAAACAATGGGCCTTTGACCGGAGGAACCAATGTCACCATCGTTGTTGGCATCAGCAAATACTGTGCCTTGACCTGTAGATTCGCCACAATGAAGGTTCCTGCTATTCTTAACGACGATAACACCCTCACTTGTACCACTCCCGCCGTCACCTGTCCAGGCCAAACTGTTGTCCAAGTTTCTTTCAACGACCAACAATATACCAAGAACTTGTACGATTCTCACGACACCCTCTTTTACTTCCATCCCGACTTGGTCATAGCTTACGTCACTCCTCACTCTGTCCCCACCTCAGGAGGAGCTGTTGTCACAATCTACGGAGAAAACTTTTTGATGTCTAGAAACTCCACCATGGGAGACACTGGAAGAACTGTCCTTGAATACACTTGCCGCTACTCCAAGGCTGGCACAGTTATCGGCACAACCACAGCTTCATACGTCGACAACAACATTGTTAAATGCCCCACTCCTCACACCGACGCCCCCATTGACGGTACTGACTTGCAAATTTCTTCCAACGGACAAAACTGGGACACAGTCGCATACAGCAAGATCAACTTCTACCTTGCTCCCGAGATTTCAAGCATCAGCCCCAAGTTTGGTAAGATTAAGCAGAAAGGCGCCACCCTCAACGTCGTCGGTACCAATTTCGTCTGCCCCGACTCTGGCTGCGCCGAAGTTAGATGCTCTTTCAGCAGTGCCGACTTGCATGTTATCACTGAAGGAAGTCTCCAAAGTTCTACTTTGATTGTGTGCCAAATCCCTCCCATCAGCAGACCCGAAATCACCGCAGTCCAAATCACTCTCAATGGCATTGATTACACTACCTCCAATGCCACCTACACTTTCTATGATGCTTTTGTGCTTTCTGTTGATCCTCCATATGTCCCCGTTGAAGGTAACACTGTCGCAAAGGTCCTTGGTTACGGTTTTGCTGACACTGGTGCAGTTAATGTGCAATTGGTCAGCTCTACAGACGGACAGACTCTTGCCTGTGGAAGCCAACCCTGTATTATCTCAGCAACCTACATTTCTCAAAATGAAATCCACTTTACTGTCCCTCCCCAAGCATCTGTCACTGACTCTAGCGGCACCTCCATCGGCTTCAACCCTTTCAAAGTCGAAGTCAGCGTCTACAACGATGAATATACTAGCAATGGAGTTGAAATCCAATATTTCCAACAACCTGCAGTCGGAGCTTTGACTTCTGATGGCTCTCCCAAGAAATTGCACGTAAACACTTTGGATACTGTCAGAATCCCCGTCACCATCAACTACCCTCCTGGAATCTCCAAGACTGTTTTCCTCAACTTCGCTAAACTCCGCTGTAAATTCACCGTTGGAGCTGAGTCTATCATCACAGTCGGTCTTCTCGTCAACTATCCCTTCCCTACTGACCCAAGCACTATGTCCGACGCCTACACTAGAATTGAGTGCCCCACTCCCCGCTTCACTGCTGAAGGTACAGGATCTGTCAGCATCGCCATCAACGGAAGAGATTTCGTCGGCAGCAACCCCATCCTCGTCAGATCTGAACTCAAGATTGTCTCAGTCGCCCCCAAGTGCGGTCCAAAGGAAGGTGGAACTCAAACTGTCATGTCTGTTCAAGGCTTTGATAGCTACGACCTTGGCTCATTATTCTTCAGTTGGTCCACTGTTTGCACAGCTTTGATTACTGAAGATCTTTTCGCCTCAGCTGATAACACCATCTCAACCGTCACTCCTGCAGTCCCCTACCTCGACAGCTCCCCAGGTGGTCCCAGTTTGGCCGTCTTTTCTCTATTCCGCACTGCTGAATTCATTGACGGATCTACTGTCAAGTCTGTCCAACACTACCTCGACTCCTCTGCTGAATTCTTGTACTACCAAGCTCCTCTTGTTCTCCACACCTTCCCTCACAGTGGTGCAGCTGCTGGTGGTACTCCTGTTCTCATCGAAGGCGCTTTCTTCTTCTCAGACAAGAAACACTCCTGTACTCCCAAGTGTTTCTTTGGTGACCAAATCGTTGAAGCTGAATTTATCGATACCACCAGAATCCGCTGTGTCTCTCCTCCTGGCCAAGCTGGAGTCATTGTTCCCTTAGCAGTCTCAATGAATGGCGAGGATACTTCGACTGTCTTGCCTGATCAAACCTTTGCTTTTGCTGTCACTCCCGTCATCTCCTCTATTAATCCCTCTTCTGGCCCAACCAGTGGAGGCACCAACATCGAAGTTTACGGCCCCAATTTCGTCGATCTTTCCCAATACCCCGAAGAATTCTTGTGCGTCTTCACTTCTGACCAACTCAAGCAAGCTCCCAAGAGAACTCCTGCCAAGTTCTTGAACAGCACCACCATCTTGTGCCCAAGCCCTGGCGGTTGGGGAGCCGGTACTATTGCCACTGTTCAAGTCACCTACAATGGAGAAGAATTGAGCAATAACAACAACCAATTCAGATTCTTCCAAGTCGACACTATTGTCCCCTTAAGTGGTCCCGCTGAAGGAGGTATTTTATATCAATATTCTTATCTTTCTAACTCTCCCAAAAGGTTCAACTGTTACAATTAGAGGATCTGGCTTTGAATCAAACCCTACTGGCGGAGCAGCTGCTTGCAAGATTGATGACCAAGTTACTCAAGCTACTTTCACGAACTGGACTCACATTGTGTGCCCTGTTCCCCCAGCCAAACAAGGACCTGCTTATGATGGTCATGTTGACTTCTACTACACTTTTGACGGTAGAGACTGGCACAGAATTTACAAGGGCTTCACCTACTACCAACAACCTGAAATCTCCGAAGTTATCCCACCATTCCTCTCCACTGAAGGCGGTAAGCTCGGCGTCAGGGGCAAATACTTCTTGTATGAGTACTATGGCACTGATCTTAACTGCAAGATTGGTGATTCCCTTGGCTATGCCGTTTACGTCAATGATACCTTCATCTACTGTGAATTCAGTCAAGTCCTCACAAACAAAGACAAGCAACAATACTTGTCCGTCTCATTGAACTCTCAGTCATACACCGCTCCTAGCAATGCCACTAAAGTCAGCGTCTTCTCTGTCACCAATATGAATCCTAAATCCGGTGTCGTCGCTGGTGGTACTCAAATCACAATTGAAGGTCGGGACTTCCCAACTGGATACGTTCCTCTTTGTAGATTTGGTGTTGCTCAAGCCACTCAAACTGTTTCTGGATATTTGGTTAACTCTCAACAACTTGTCTGCACAGCTCCTGCTATCACTAAACCCGACAACGCCGCTTATCCTCTCGAAGTCATGTTCTCTCTCAACTTTGGTGATGACGACTACAGTAAGAAATTTTTCTCGTGATTTTAATCTCAATTTTCTTTAGAAACATGGGCTTGGCAAGGACTTCATTACACTTACTATGATGCACCTGAAGTTCTTAGTTTGACTCCCACTTCTGCCCTTGTTGATCAAAATACCATGGTTACCATCACATCAACAACAGACGCTACTTTCGGAGATTGTAACACATTACTTAATTTACCCTGAACTCATTATTCCATAGCAATCGTCGGAAGCAGAGTGACTACTGATTCAGAAGCACTTCAACAAGACATTAAATGTAGATTCGGAAGATTCGGTACATCTGAAGGTGTTTTGCTCAGCAATAACCAAATCTCTTGCCCAACTCCCAACACAAACTTGAACCTCGATGAAATCGGAGAAGAGCCCGTCAAGGTCGAAGTCTCTTTAAATGGCCAAGATTACAGCAGCAATAGCAACGTCTACTTCAAATTCATTGGTTCCAGATCTCCCAGTCTCGGTATCACTTGGATTATTGGTATCATCATCGGATCTGTCGTCCTCATTTTCCTGATCTACTACATCTCCACCTCCTTCTCCAGAACTGCTGCTTCCAGCAGTAACCAAAACCAAGCCTTCATCCCCAAGCAACCCGTTGCTGCCAATGCCCAACCCGCAGCTGCCGGTCAAGGCAACGTTGGAGGACCCGTTCAAGGCCCCTCATACTTTAACCAATCAGGTATCGTCCAACAAGGCGGCCAACCTGGAGCATTCAATCAAGGAAATGTCGGAGGAGGAAACATAAGAGGTTCCAACCGACCCTACCCTGCCAGCCCTGGCCTCGGTAAAATTTCCAAAATTATCATCAATAATTAACTTTTTCTTAGGAAATTATTAAAACTTTTCATTGAAAAGGCACGGAAGAAAAATTTTTATATTTACAAAATGCATTTCTGTCTATAAAAAAATCATAAATTGATAGATTTTTATACAATGTTTGAAAATTCTCCATCTCACATCGCATCGTATAATTATTGAATGTATTCATATAATAAATCTACAAATTCTAAAAAAACTAACCATTTTGATTTTTGAAAAATAAAAGTTATATTTCCCCGATCCTTCATCTGTCTTTTGTTCTTCTGTTAGAAGCTTAGTGAGTGAGTGACAATCATCATAGTTCAAGAAATAAGACATTGAATGATTCAATAATTTGTTCATAGAGTTTTGAAAATAGCGATTTTCCAAAGTTCATGCCAAATTTGAGGATCTCGAATATGCTCTTTTTTCCTCCCCTTCGTTGAAGGCTGCTTTGACATTGACAAAAGATTCAGATCTAAATTTTGTTCTGTGTTCCAGTTTCACCAAATAAAAAAATCGTGGTTTTTAGTCTGAAAAAGGAGAAAAGAAGCTCCAAAATAAGAATATGCAAAAGTGAAGAATGACATACTCAAATCTCAAAAAGTGAGAATTCGTTAAATGAAAAAATTTGTTTCATGAAAAAGATATTTTTTGCCGAATTCTTGGACCGTAAACTGCATTTTTAAGAGAGTTTCAGCCGTAATTATGGTTCATTTTTTTTAAGAGTGGTCTCTTTTATTGAGTAAGCTCTCCTTTTGAGTCAGATTTTGATTTTTAGGCAAAAATTAAATTGTGATCCTTTCAGAAGATGGGGAGATCTTGAATGAACGACGAAAATCGTAAACCGCAAAGCCAGAGCGAGGCTGGATTTCGCCATAAAACAGTTAAAAAAAACCATAAATAAACAACCCTGGGGTGAATGGAATTTTATTGAACTTTAGAGCCAACCCTTTTAGATTTTTACAATGAGCAGAAAATTTTGAGGCTTCTTTTCAGTCATTTGCGAATTTTCATCATATTTTACAATTTCAATCCCAAATTTTTTTGTAAATTGTAAAAATAGAAGTTTGGTGATATTTCAAAACTTTGAGATTTTTCAGATTTTTTGTTTTGAAAAATATTTTTAAAGTTTTCTCAGATCTTGAAAAAAATTTTTGAAATGATTCCTAACAATCTGCATCTGATGAAAACATAAATGAATTTCTGGTTTTTGTGAATGCTCAAATCAGTTGATTCTTGAATGTTGTTTGCAAATTTTAGAGATGACAATAAATTTCTTGAAAATTCTCATCTTTTTGATCCCGAGAGAACAAACTTTTTTAACGAGATTTTTACGATAAGAAAAAGCTGATAAAAATGCGACAAATTTTGAGAATTGCACAAAAAATCGTTTTTTAATTTAAGTTATCTCACTGTGAAATCATATGAAAATATGATTAAGTGAGAATTATCACAAAAGTATAACAAACTAGATATTCTCAGAATTTTCAACCAATCAATCATCATCTTCATCTGGTAAAGGTTGCTTTTTACGACAACATTGGCATGTGAAAACGCTTTTAAGGAAAGATACAAAATTGGAGCTCAAAAGATTTATATAAAAGACTCCTCTAATACCGAATGTACGATCCTTGGGATAATTAAGTTGTCCAAATTGTCCTTGAACCATCTTATCCATGGCTTTAGTTCCAGAAACCCAGACAAACGTATCTCGACTGGGAGGTGGCATGGTTTTTTGTATCATCTCTTTTGTCACATAACCAGTGAATCCTTGCCATTCAGCTGGCGCCTTTTGATCATTTTAAACTTTCTATACTCAAGGAAACTCCTTACTTTATCAAGGGAATAAAAAACTTTGATTCTTGGATCAGAAGCAGCAGCGTCAAGCTCCGACCTTAGAAGAATATCCTCCTCTGTTTTGTTTGTGAAAAGCAAGTTCACAGCTGTTTTATCAGTGGGATCACTGAGGATCTTTTTTACAATCTTTAAAGAGGAAATATTAGTTTCTATTTTCAATATTCAAGGTACTGGATACATAACAGCGATTCCTGTCCCGCCACAAATCAGACCCAGTTTTTTTACTCTGAATTCAGCCATATTACCTAATCTATACAAAATTATTCAATGTCCCCCAATTCTATTGAAGTTTTACTTGAATTTTCCATGACCAAGGTAAACGAATTTTGATGTGGGTCCTATAATCTTAATCTTGTCACCAACCTAGAATGACCTCTCAGAATCTTTGCTTCATTCAATGATTACTTTCAATGACTCGAGATATTGAGTGAGTTTTCCTCCTTGGGGAAACTTTGGATGAGTATTTCTTCTGTAGACCTTATAGAGAAGATCAAAGCTTCCCTATTGATTTTTTTTTCAATCAAAGAAAAACTAAATTGGCATTACCAACCGGTCTGGAGGGGAAGTTGGTGTATATGATCGCCTTATCCATCTCCCGTTTACTTTAGCTCTAAAAACTTTAAAAACTTGAAGATTGAAACTGAAATACGAGATCTTGATATGTTGTCCAACTTGGAGTCCAAGAGTTAAATTGGGTTCTGGAAGACTGAAAGTCTTGATATAAGAATCATGAGAGATTTGCACAATTTTGGTCAGAGTCACTTCTAATCTTCCTTTATATCTTTGAAGTGCGCCTTGGTATTGTTGCGAAACTTGGGGGTCTGTAGATTTTGGTAAGAATCAACCACAATCAATCCAAAGATTTACTTTTTTCAAGGGTACTCATGATCTATAAAACTTGAATTATTTGTTTTTACTGAAGAGAGCAACGAACTTTAAGTCGGGTAGGTAAAAATCCTTGACTTAATCTGAACTGCACCTAAAATTTTCTAAATTATGAAAAAATTTAGGGCAATTTCCTCTAAAAATTTTAGGGGAAGAGTCTAGAAAGGTGATAATCACTCTCTACCCCAAGGTCCAGTGCTTTCTTCCATTAGGAAGGTTTTCAACAATGGAAACCTGTATCTCTTTACTTCAAGCGAGAATTTTCCTTCAAACAACCTTCAAATCTGGTCAATTGATTGATCAGGCTGCTATTGAGGTTGAAATATGCAAATTTTCCATGAATATAGTGAATTGTGCCAAAGAAGGGGGAAAACTTATTTACTGTACATTTGACGAAAAGACTTGAAAATCAGAAAAATTGAGATCCAGTTTCACGGCTTACTTCTTCTTCTGAACTTTCAACGCTTTGGACCGAAATTATTCAATTTCTTGGTTAACTAGAAGTATTTCATTTTGCAACTTTTCAACGAAGCTCCAAATTCAACTAAGAAGGGGTCCATATTGAGTCAAGTCTAAAAATTTAAAGCGCATAAGACACCTTCTTTTATAATTTCTTTTTTTCTCATGATTTTTCGCTCTGAAAACTATTTCTCAATTTTATTTATTCGAACTAGTGCAAAATCAAGGCTCTGTCAGATTCTTCTCTGACTCTTATAGGGAAAAGATTTTTCTTTATTGGCCCAAAGTTTGAATCGTCATTTTTACTATTTATTTTGTAAGAAACCGGGAATTATTTTCCTAGCAAGAAATCCTACTTTAAACTTCAAAATTCTCGTTCCCTTAACAATGCGAACACCAAAATACACAAAAAAAACTTTCTAGGATTCTCAAGGGTTTGAATATTCAATCATGAAATAAATTTCAAGTTCTCTGAGCCTCGTTCCCAAAGAAAGAAAGAAAGCTTTCCTTCAATATAAATTCTGTCTTTTATCAAAGACTAATTTCTTGAAATTAAGAATGAATTTGGGAGGTATAATAAAGGAAGAAGTCACTATGTTTCGGGGTATTTGCTAAGCTGATTGATTCGGGAAATAAATTGAGACAGACAGACAGTTTGTTATCAAGCCTTTTTCAAGAAAGTATCAACAGGGATGAGATCCAAAATTCATTTTGAACAAAAAGTTTTGATAGGGAAGTCTTTCCCAAGATTCCTGATGGACGAGGGAAAACAATAATTTAACGAAAAAGGTTTAAAAGTTGATTTCCTAAGAGGAAGGTAACGTGTTAATATGGTTTTCCTGAATGAATAAAAAAGGAGGGAGAATAAAGATCTAAAAAATCCTTGATATTGTTACTCGTCAAGTTGATTGCTCGTGAGAATACTTGGGGGTAAAGTTGAGAAATCTGGTGAGAAAAATTCTATTTCTCTCAGAAATCAAGTATCTTCATCAGCCCATTGAATTTGGTTTGACGTTTTGAATGCAACCGATACTGAGAACTCCATTTTCTTCCACCTCGAGTCATCTAATTATAGAAAATTATTAAATTTTCCTTCAGGAAATAATTGAAGAAGGAAACTGAAGGTTTTCAAGTCTGAAATAATAAATTTAATCTCTTTAAGTGCAATTCAATGTTTACCATTAATTAATGTTCTACATGTTCTTTGTTAAATCCTTTCCTACAAAGATACTAAAAATACAATTTTGCAAAGAGATGTTGTGCTCAAAAATAAATTTTAGATTTTTCCTACAAGTAGCGAGCACAAAAATCGTTTTAGAATAAATAAATTAAAAAATGCTAACAAAACAAATTCTTCTCATTATCCTTGGGGTTAATGGCCTTTTATTGCTTTTGAACTCCTTTTACCTCCAACAACAGCCTCTGTTTTACAACAAAGGTATTATTATCTCTGAGATTGCTATCTTTAAAATTGTAGACGATCAGTCTTTCCTGACAGCTCAAAAAGGAGTTGACTTTGAACCAGATGAAAATAAGACCCCAGAAGAAACAAATTCGGAAGCTGAGAATAAAGAGTCCCTTGAAGAGTTGATGATGAATGCGAAATTGAGTACCAATCTGAGCACTCTTCTCAATGCAGATTTATTACAGCAACTTGGATTCTATAAAGAAATGCCAGCAGAATTTTATAATTACAAAGATGGCGGGAAGCTTCTCAACCACCTTTTGTATATTAGCATAAAACACAATCACCAGTATTGCAAACAAGCAGATGCATACAATATTTTGCATCCTGAAAATGTATTTAACACAATGAACTTCATTACAGATTATTCTGGAGAAGGTTGAGAATTTAACTGAGATTATAACAGGCTAAACAATTTATTTAGAGTCGCTTGTGAGAAAAGATGTGATGACAAAGATTGGGAAAGATGTGATGCCAATGCTTACAATGTTTGAGAAAGATAAACAAATCGTATTTATTTCTGGTTGTCTTTTTCTAAATAAATTTAGCCCAAGTATGATTTGGCTCTGAATGGAACAATGATATTTTTCAAAAGAGCTATGATTCATGCCTACTATGAAATCAATAAACATTGGATTTGTCCAACACAAATGTACAATCATATCCCAGGAAATGGAGTTATTGCAAGAAAAGATTTATTAGTTGAAACTATCAAGTATAATTTGAACCTATTTTCACAATTATTCTCATTTTATAATTAGTTCATACATTCAAAAGTACAAGAAAAAGCCACATTGTATTCAAAGTGCAACATTTGCTCCTAGAGCATACAGATTAGGAGGTAACATTTCTTTCTGATTCACTCAAAATAATTTTCATTCCAGATGAATCTGAATGCAGAGAGTTTTTCTCGGTTATAAATACAGATCAATATGAGCAAAACAAAATTGTGGATCCAGTACAATATTTGATTAAACTTGGTAATGGTCCACACCGAGCCATGGGGCTCTTTTTAATGGATGATCAATTTGAAACGGATATTCGAGAAAGATACCAAAATGGAGAAAAATGTGGGATTGAAACAGCTTCTTATGTTGCCCAAAAATACATCTCCAACCCTTTACTGTTGGACAGACAAAACAAATTTGACTTTAGAATCTACACGCTGGTCGCATCTACAAATCCTCTCATCGTTTATTACCATGATGGATTCCTGAGAGTTTCTCTCTCCAAGTATGAAAAGGAGTCGAAGGAAAAGAACGTTCATTTCACAAACACCCACCTCTCCAAAGAAATTTTTGCTAAAGCCCGAGAAGATCAACTTTACGATGGAATGACAGAAGACGAACTTCGGGAGTATCAAATGTGGAGCATGGAGGATTTACAAGCCTACCTCTTGGAATCAGTATAATATTCTAGAATTATTTTTTTTAATCTCACTCTCATCATAGGGGGTTATACAAGATGAGAATTGGCTTGATAATTATTTGAGGCCTAAATTCAAAGAGGCTTTTATCCATATTGCTCGAATGTCCGAAGCTGGGCTTTACAAAAGTTCAAGCCTCTTTGAGATGTTTGGCTTGGACTTTGTAATGGACGAGAAAACAAACATTTGGTTAATTGAGTGTAATCCTAGCCCACAGCTTATTGGAACGACTGAAAGGAAGACAAATTTCCTCGTTCAATTGCTGAGTGATTTGTTTGAGGTCCAATATGCTTATTATAGAAGCCGAATGAAGAGAATTTACAAATTCTTTGCTGATATCGACGGTAAACTCCAAAAAGGAAAAAGTCTAAATTACACAACTCTTGCAAAACAATTTGACAAGATCAATATGAATAAATTAGAAAAAGAGTTTGAGATCAGTCCGAATAATTCTTTCACCCTCATTATGGATAAAAATCTCAAAGGCTCAAAAGCCTATTTCGGCTATCTCTCCGATGAATGCTCCGAAGAATTTTAGTTTTAAGAGTATTTTTATATTTCTACGAATGTAAACATTCCTATTCTCACAGGATAGACGCTTTTCTTTTGAATCCAATTTTCTCTAGAAGTTCTAGAAATTATTAAATTCTTGTCAGAAGTTTCGTCAGAAGATGCTTTTTCCTCAATGAATTTCAATGAAAACGAAATTTCGAGATTTATGGTGTTTCATTTGAAATAATATCAGATTAGTATCATTTATAAAAATTTAATTTTTGTTTATATGGATACTGTCGGCTTGATTGCTATTGTTTTTGCCATCGTAACAGGCCTCATGCTTGGTTACTATTTCTCTCCCAGAGGTAAAACAGCATCTCCTGAACGCACAAAGTAATTTTCATAGGATCAAAGACCAGCACCACCTCAAAAGTCCCTGAAAAACTTCAAGGCAATCTTCAAAGATTCTCTGAAAGCGGTTTCATGGAAGTCCCTCTTGCTAAGATCAACAAAATCACCCACGACACTTACATTTTCACTTACAACCTTCCCGACCCTGATCTTCCCTTGGGTCTCCACGTCGGTCAACATATTGCTATCCAGTAATTATTTGTTTAAAGTGAATTCTCAATTAAACTCATAGTGCTACTCTTCCCACCAAGGAATTCCCTCAAGGAGAAGAAATCAGAAGAAAGTACACTCCCATCTCCAAAGTCGACCAAAGAGTTGTTTATCCACAAAAATCCCAATTCTAATCAGTTTCTATAGGGCACCTTTGAATTGCTCATCAAGGTCTACAGAAAGAACCAACACCCCAAGTTCCCTGAAGGTGGTGTTCTCTCCCAATATCTCGAAACCTTGAAGGTAAAGAAGAATAATCGTTTTTCAATCTCTAATCTGAAAAAAGGTCGGTGATAAAATCAAGATTGCTGGTCCTCTTGGTAAATTAACTTATCATGGCCGCGGCAGCACCAACATCCAGTAATATTGAGACTATATTTCAAGTCTTCTCACCATTTTTGTAGAAGAAAGGAAAAGATGCAAAACAACAAGATCAAGCATTTCGGATTGATCTGCGGTGGAACTGGAATTGCTCCCATGTACCAAGTCATCAAATCTATCTTGGACAACCCTCAAGACCAAACTAGAGTCAGCGTTCTTTTCGGGAATAAGAGTGAAGAAGATATTCTTATGAGAGAAGAACTCGAAGCTGCTGCTAGCGATCCTAGAATCACAGTTTACTACACTGTTGACAACGTAAGAATGAATAGTGTTATACCGAGTTTCTAATTCTCGATTTATAGGGAAACGAAAACTGGAAGGGCTTCACTGGTTTTGTCACTAAGGAAATGATCCAAAAGACTATGCCCGCTGTTGGTAAAGACACTTTGATCTGCACTTGCGGCCCCGGCCCCATGAATAGAATGCTTGCCACTCAATTGGCTGAACTCGGTTATCCTGAAGATGCTGTCTTTAAATTTTAGAAACCATAGATAGACTTGCACCTTTTATATTTATTGATAAAATGGATGTCATGTCGATATTATCCTTATTATGAGATGCTTAGATGCTGAGATGAATATGAATATATTATTCATTCATAAATAATTGAAAAACCATCATCATCACATTTGAAAAAAAAAAAGTTTTCTCTTTTTTCTGGTGAATTTATCCAAGACTCTGTCTCACTCGAATTCTTCATTAAAATTAATTTAATTGACAATATCTTTTCGCAATCATGGACGCTACATCAAAGACTCTCAACAGAGTTCCCTTCAAAGACATTGTTTCAAAGTACAAAAATTTCTTCTTTGATTGCGACGGAGTCATTGTAAGTCGACATTCTATTGCGAAACTCACTCCCCTCCTAGTTCAATGGAAAAACCTTTATTCCAGAAGCCATTGACGCTCTCAACAAACTTCGAGAGATGGGCAAGAACGTCTTTTTGATTACTAACGCCAGCCAAACTCCCAGAGAAGATTTGGCCCAAAAAATGAAGGAAGGTGGTTATGATATTGAACTTGATAGAGTATGCCAAAATTTACCATCAAATATTTCATCTCCTCCAGGTCTTTACATCCGCTTATCTTTCAGCAAAGTATATCAAGATCAAGTACCCTGAAGTGAAAAAAGTGTACGTCATCGGAGCCGAAGGCATTGTCAAAGAATTAGAAGCTGAAGGAATTATTGCTCTTGGAAGTGATGAAGATAAAGATAAAATCATGACAATCGAAACATTTGACAAGATGGAGTTGGACCCAGAAATCGGGGCTGTGGTACATTTTCATTACTCTGAGAATATGCATTCTATTCCCATTGTAGGTTGTTGGCTTGGACACTAATATCAATTTCTACAAGATGTGTTATGCTTCTGCTCTTGTTCAAAACGGAGCCAAGCTCATTGCTACCAACAATGATGCTAACGTTAGAAGACAAAAATTCAAGATGCCAGTTGGTGGAAGTTTTGTCAAAGCTATTGAATTTGCAAGTGAACAAGTGGCCCACGTCATTGGAAAGCCTAATGCTGATGTTATTGAGATTCCTAAAACGGATTTGAACCTCAACCTCAATGAATGTATTATGATTGGAGACAGACTTGATAGTGACATTATGCTTGGGAAAAATGCTCACATCGATACATTTGCTGTCTTAACTGGTGTCACAACCGAAGAGCAACTCAGACAAGAAACCACTAAAGAAAATGGTATTATCCCAACTTATTACTGGGATAGAGTCGAAATATAACAAATCCCTAATTGAATAGTTTTTTTTATGTATTGAGTCGAAGAACTTTCTATAATAATGATCTAACAAACATTTTTTTATAACAATTATTATTCATAATTCTTTTATGGAGGAGGTTCAAGAAATTTTGTCTCCAAAGAAAGTTGAAAAATGTGTCGACCTTAGTGATTTTTTTTTAGAGAGATTCTGAGGAAAGGAGCTAAAATACTTTGAGTCATGAGAGAGAGTTATATTTTGGTATTTTGAAGAGAATATTCAAGCTTTGTCTGATCTTTTCTTATTTTCTCAAATCTGAAGGAAAAACGAAATCTTGCAATTGCTGTGAATCTGATTGAAACAGCAATGTGCTCAGAAGAACAGCGAAAAGCTTCTCAATGCAACCAAGTTTTTTGAGATCCTCATTTGGTTTCTCTTTCCTTCTTTTCATGCTTTCTTCTTTTCGTCAAACAGAAAAAAAAGTCACTTTTTTCTCCTTTTTATTTATTTTTGGAAAAAAGGAAAATTTGAAATAATTGATTGCAAAATTAGGGTTTGGGGTTTGGGGTTTGGG
>Ga0182738_1000631_pt1 | contig 47025 bp, 44 predicted proteins | sample eDN5th30CBELigMG_FD_128876 | JGI IMG/M metagenome (GOLD analysis project Ga0182738, IMG submission 128876) | Enriched Miracle-Growth compost microbial communities from Emeryville, California, USA - eDNA 5th pass 30_C BE-Lig MG (version 2)... ... | reverse complement strand
GCGCGTTCAAGGAACCGCACGGCCTCCTTGTAGTGGCCCTGCTTGTAGTGCGCCCAGCCGAGACTATCGACGATGTAGCCATCGTCCGGCTTCAACTGCACGGCCTTCTCAATCAGGCGCGTGCCTTCTTTCAGATTCTTGCCCTGATCGATCCAGGAATAGCCGAGATAGTTGAGAACCAAAGGCTGATCCGGCGCAAGCGCCAAGGCTCGCTTCAGATCCGATTCCGCTGCCGGCCAGTTCTTCAGCCGCTCATAGGACGTGCCACGCGCATAGTAGTAGCCCCAGTGACGCGGATCATTCTTGCGAAGCGCGGCGAGGGCACGCGTGAAGTATTTCACCGCCTCGCCATACTGTTTGCGGGCCCTCAGGATATTGCCCATCGCTTCCAACGGACGGACGTCCTTCGGGTCCTTTTCGACCAGTTTCTCAAGAACGGCCTTCGCTTCATCGACACGATCAAGCGAGTTGAGATTGAAAGCCTTGCGAATATCGATGGCACTCTGAAGCGGCGTGTCCTTCGGGATTTTATCGTAAGTCGCGATTGCGTCTTCGTAACGCTTGGCCGTTTCCTGAGCGTTGGCCAGCGCTGCGAGGGCGAACGCATGGTCCGGCTTCACGTCGAGAGCGAGACGCAAATAAATCGTGCCGAGGCTGACACCGCCCTCACCGGCCAGGGCTTCGCCGAGGCCGTAGAAGAGCTCGGCCATGCCCTCGGGCGCGGAAGCGACGAGAAACGGAGTCTTTTCGCGCTTGCTGATGCGCTGAAGCATGTCCTTGGCCAGGGGATGTGGATCACCTTGGGTTTTTGAAACCTGAGCACGCATGATGCGGCGGGCTTGCTTGAAGTCGCCGTAGTGTGCCGCATGCTGTGCATAGGCCAACGCCGTGCGTAGCGTGCGGCTATCCTGACGGAACATCTTTTCGAAAGCGGCCGACGCGACGGCTTTGCGGCCCGCAATGTCCGCGATGAGCGCGCGATGATACCGCAGATAGAACTGCGCCCAGTCCGGCTGCTTGGGCAGATCGACAGCCTGCAACGCGCCGTCGACGTCGCCAGCAGCCAATCGCGTCCATCCCAGCGCAATGGCGCTGGTCAGCTCGCCGATCGGATTCTCAGACGCTGCCTTGAAGTGGTCTTCAGCTTCCTTGTAGTCGGCCGCCTTGAAGGACGTGACGCCCAACAGGAACTGCGACATGCGATGCGAGCCGTGCGTGTTCGCCAGCTGCTGAGCAAGCGGAATGGCTTTCGGCCAGTTGCCCGACATGGTCTCCATTTGGAAAGCCTGCTCGAGCAGCACTTCGTTCGAAGGGTCGCGCTCCAGTGCGCGGCCGTAGAACGTGGCGGCATCATCCGTGTCCTGTGCAGCGCGCGCGAACCGGCCCGCCAAATAGTTGCCGAGAACGGAACTCTCGACATCCTCTTGCCCGGGGAGCTGATCCTGGGAGCGTGCCGGGGCCTCACTAAAGAAGCCAACAATCGTCAAGGCGATCGCAGCCGCTCCCACGCTCAGCGCATGTCCGAGGGATCCCCGCATTGAAATTTCCTCTTGTTACCGGAGCCGCAGCGATTCCGAAGGTCCGAGCCTAGCAAAGATGATATGCGTTTGGCGACACGCTTTAGGTGAAAAATCGGAAATGAGCGGTGATGAATGGGGCTCACGGCTCCCCATTATCCGGCTCAATTCGTCGAGCGGTACGCTGCTGCAATCGTTCCCTTCGGGCCAACGGCCGGCACACCTACACGTCACATTCCGGCATAATTGGGACCGCCACCGCCTTCCGGGCACACCCAATTGATGTTCTGGCTCGGGTCCTTGATATCACATGTCTTGCAGTGGACGCAGTTCTGCGCGTTGATTTGGAACTTCGGCTGGCCCTGCTCGTCCTGCACGACCTCATAGACGGCGGCCGGACAATACCGCTGCGCCGGTTCCGCATAGAGGGGCAGGTTGACGGCGATCGGGATTTCCGGATCGAGGAGCTTGAGGTGAACCGGCTGATCTTCCTCGTGGTTGGTGCCTGAGAACGAGACGTTCGTCAGGCGATCGAACGTCAGCGTGCCATCGGGCTTGGGATATGCGATCGGCTTGAAATCGGCCGCCTTGCCGGTGGCGGCGGCGTCGGTTTTGCCATGCTTCAACGTATATCCGAGTCCGATCCCGGAAATGATGGTGTTGAGCCAAAGGTCGATGCCGCCGAGCGTTACGCCAAGGACGGTTCCAAATTTCGACCAGTACGGCTTCATATTGCGAACGCGCTTCAGATCGCGCGCAATTTCACCGCTTCGGACCTCGTTTTCGTAGCTCGCGAGCGCATCGTGCTGCCTGCCTGAGGTAATGGCATCAAAGGCCGCATCGGCGGCTGCAATACCGGACAGCATGGCGTTATGGCTGCCTTTGATGCGGGGCAGATTGACCATGCCGGCGGCGCAGCCGAGCAGGGCCCCACCCGGGAAAACAAGATCGGGCATGGATTGCCAGCCGCCTTCGGTAATCGCGCGCGCGCCGTAGCCGATGCGCTTGCCGCCTTCGAAGACACCACGGATGGCGGGGTGCGTTTTGAATCGCTGAAATTCCTCGTACGGCGACAGGTACGGATTGGCATAATTCAGGTGGACGACGAATCCGACCGACACGAGGTTGTCGCCATAGTGATAAAGGAACGATCCGCCGCCGGTGCTATTGCCGAGAGGCCATCCGAACGTGTGCTGAACATATCCGGGCCGGTGCTTCTCGGGAGCAACGCGCCACAGCTCCTTGAGGCCGATGCCAAATTTTTGCGGCTCGTGCCCTTTCGCCAAATCGAAACGCTTGATCAGCCCTTTCGACAGCGATCCGCGAGCGCCTTCCGCGATCAACGTGTATTTGGCGCGCAACTCCATACCGCGCACGAACGCGTCCGTCGGTTTGCCGTCACGGCCGATGCCCATATCGCCGGTCGCAATGCCGACGACGGCGCCGTTCTCATCGTATAGCACTTCGGCGGCGGCGAACCCGGGGTAGATTTCAACACCAAGTTCGGCAGCCTGCTCGCCAAGCCATTTGCAGACCGAGCCCAGACTGACGATGTAGTTGCCGTGGTTTTTCATCAAAGGCGGCATCGGCCAGTTCGGAAGACGCACGTCTCCCTCCGGACCGAGAACCAGGAACACATCCTCGGTTACCTGCGTATCGATCGGCGCACCGCGCTCTTTCCAATCCGGGATGAGCTTGTTGAGGCCGATCGGATCGATCACGGCACCCGAAAGAATATGGGCGCCGACCTCCGAACCCTTTTCGACAACGACGACGGAAAGCTCGGACCCCGATTCTGCGGCCTTCTGTTTCAGGCGAATTGCGGCTGCAAGACCCGCAGGCCCCGCGCCAACAACCACCACATCGAAATCCATCGCCTCGCGCGGCGGTAAACCGGCTTCCTCCGCGGCCATCGTCAACCTCTGTCCATTTTCAGAAAAACCATTGATTTCGATTAGGTCGCCTATCCTGATGCGTCAAGTTGGACCGATATCGGCGAGCAGCGGCGCGCCGACGCGTGCATTCGCGCCGCAATGTCTCTAATCTCAATTCCGATGAGCGAACCGGCGTCCCCAAACCAAATGCTTGCACTGCTCAATTGGTTTCACGCCATGGGCGTCGATGCCGCCGTGGGCGATGTCAGTTGTGACTGGCTCGCCCGAGGTCCGACGCCGCCGGGCGCCGACTATACTTGGCCCGGCCGGGATGCACCGGCCGGCGAACGCGATGCACCGTTGCCAAGAGTTGCAACGCAAACGCCAAAGCAGCCATCGCCCAGCATGCCCGCACGGCCCCGCGCTGCGACGCCAGTCGGCGCCAGCGAGGCAGAAACCGGTGCGCGGCGCATCGCTCATCAAGCTCAGTCGCTTGAGGCTCTCGAAGCGGCGCTGGCGGATTTCGACGGCTGCGGCCTGAAGGCCACCGCGACGAAACTCTGCTTTTATCGCGGAGCTCCCAAGGCGGACCTCATGCTCATCGGCGAAGCGCCTGGACGCGACGAGGACTTGGCGGGGCGTCCGTTCGTCGGCCGCGCCGGACAGCTGCTCGACAAAATGCTGGCGGCGATCAATCTCAGCGAAGCCGATGTTCACATCACCAACATCGTTTATTGGCGACCGCCGGGAAATCGAACACCGACCCCACAAGAAGCCCTGGCGTGCCGGCCTTTTCTCGAACGGCAGATTGAACTCGTTGCGCCGAAATTTCTGGTCGCGGTTGGCGGGGCTGCCGCGAAGGAAGTTCTCGGCGTGACCGAAGGCATCATGAAGCTGCGTGGGAAATGGCGGGAGGTTACGATTGGCGGCCGCAAGATTCCCGTCATCGCGACGCTCCACCCAGCGTACCTGCTGCGAACGCCGGCGGCCAAGCAACGGGCATGGCAGGACCTGCTCCAGATCCGCTCCAGGCTTGGCGCAGAGGCCGGCGCGTCGTCCGGTTGACGCTTCCTTTACCCTCAAACGACGCCGCGAACCGCACGAGCGCTTAATCGCGAGTTGCGTCAAATTTTATGTATTAACTTAAGTTGGATCGCAGCGTGCGCGCGTTATGCTGACTACAGATCATTCGCTTACGTTATTTCGAGGACGGCTCCGAAAGGGGCCGGTATTTCGATGGATAACCCGCATTCGGTATTGATCTATTTGCGCCCAATGCGTCTCGTCTATGCGCGGGAAAAGGGACGCTACGAAGAAACAATCCCGAAAGCCTGGGACAAGCTCTTTTCATGGCTGCACGCCAACAGCCTGCATACCTCATTCGGGCGCGGCTATGGTTTAGTCCGCGACAATCCACTTGAGATCCGCCCGCACGACTGCCGTTACGACGCATGCGTTGAACTTCGGCCGGAGTTCGAAAGCCGAGCTCTCAGGGAACTCGGCGTCACGACCCTGCCGGGCGGGGCTTACGCCTGCCGCAGGCTTTCGGAAAACGACGATCGCGTGCGTTCCGAGGTTGCCAGCGTCTATTCGAGCTTCGTGCCGCTGCCCGGGCTCCACTTCGACGAGAACCGCCCCATCGTTTCGACGTACTTCGACAATCCCAATCACACACCGGACCACGATCGCGCCGATATCTGTGTTCCGGTATGCGCGCGTGATGAAGTCCTCGCACCGCGCGCCACCCCTGCCGCCCTCGTGTCGTAATCCCCGCTGGACGAACGTTCGACTACCAGCCAATGTCCGGTCCTGACAGCAATGACAGGGACTTAGTTCTATGGCCGGCATCGACGCCGATCGCCCGTTCCTCCCCGTTCGCATCGCCGTTCTGACGATGTCCGACACGCGTTCGGAGAAAGACGATAAATCCGGCGATCTTCTCGCCGCTTTGATCGGAGACGCAGGACACATTCTGGCCGATCGAAGGCTCGTCAGAGATGACGAGCAAGCCATTCGGCAGACCGTGAAAGGCTGGATTGACGATCCGCAGGTGGATTGCGTCATCACGACAGGCGGCACGGGATTTACCGGGCACGATGTCACGCCGGAAGCCGTCAAGCCGCTCTTCGAGAAGGAGATCGAGGGTTTCGCGATTCTCTTCCACATGCTCTCGTATCAGAAGGTCGGCACATCGACGACTCAATCGCGGGCCTGCGCCGGCGTGGCACGAGGAACGTATATTTTCTGCCTGCCCGGCTCTCCGGGCGCTTGTCGCGACGGCTGGGACGGCATCCTGAAATATCAGCTCGATGCGCGGCATCGGCCATGCAATTTCGTCGAGATCATGCCGCGCCTGGAGGAGCATAGGAAGACGGCGGGCTAGGACGTCGTTTCCGATCGATAGAGTCGCGCGACAATGCTCAACGGGAATCCGATGCCATAGAGGATATGGCAGGCTTGATTGCGCAGTGCGCGAAGCATGTAGCCTTCGCGCCGGTAGGATTCGGGAGATGTCACGGCTTCGGCGTCAAGCATCGCCAACCGGCGGCGTCCCAAGCGGCGCGCGAGGTCGACGTCATCCATGATCGGCAGATCTTTGTAGCCGCCGACCGCATCAAACAACTGCTTCGGTATCAGCAATCCCTGATCGCCATAGGGCCGGCGCAATAGCTTGCAGTGCCAATGGACAAGCCGTTCGAGAAGACGCGGCGCGAAGCCTTTGTCATCGAGCCGAAACGTAAAGGCGCCAGCTGCCGGGGGATGTTCTCCATGGTCTACCCTACGCATGAATGCCAGGGCGCTGCGCTCCCAGCCCTCGTTGAGGACGGTATCAGCATTGAGAAACAACAACCAAGGGAAGCGGGCGCGCGCCGCTCCGCGAGCAAGCTGACCGCCGCGCCCCGCCTGGGCCGTCGAAATCACATCCGCTCCCGCGAGGTCTGCGATCGTGGTTGTCCGATCGGTCGAGCCTCCGTCAACGACGATGACCTGCCTGACGATTCCGTCGACTGCGGGCGATACGAGCGCTGAAAGCGTCGCCGGAAGTGTCCGCTCGGAATTCTGCGTGGCGATGATAACCGAGATCATTTGCGTTTACTGACACGGGCCTCTTTCCGCGACAAGGCGCAGCGCGCCGCTTCGGTCATTCGCGCCTGACAGGGCTTCGGCATTTTTGTTCTTTATTTGTTCTCATGAGTGAGTTACCCTGCGCGCCCTAGAAATAAGGAGCCCCAGTGACATCGACCCGTCAAATACCGCCCTCGCCCGACATGGAAAACCACCTCGTTGATGGCGAACGGAGGCGTGGCCGTGGTGCGCGGTCGAACGCGACGGGGCGCTTCGAAAATTCTGTTCATGAGGCCTTTGACGACGGCTGGGAAAGTCTTGGCGACCTTGAGGCCTTCAAAACGGAAGTTTTTGAAGATACGGCCAAGTCGATCATTGCCCGCAACGACAGTCCCGATATTTCGTTCGATGCTTCGATCAATCCCTATCGGGGTTGCGAGCACGGCTGCATCTATTGCTATGCGCGTCCGAGCCATTGCTACCTCGGACATTCGGCGGGGCTCGATTTCGAGACCAAACTTTATGCAAAATCGGATGCGGCGGCGCTGCTTGAGCGGTCATTCGCTAAGCCGGGCTATCAACCGTCGACCATCGCGCTTGGCGGCAATACCGATCCCTATCAGCCGATCGAGCGCGAGCGCCGGATTACGCGATCGATCCTGGAGGTCATGGCGCAGACTCATCATCCGGTCGGCATCATCACGAAGTCGGCGCTGGTCACCCGCGACATCGACATCTTGAGGCCGATGGCGGAAAAAAATCTCGCCAGAGTCGCGGTATCGATCACGACGCTCGATCGCCGCGTGGCCAGAGTGATGGAGCCCCGCGCGGCAACGCCTCCGCGCCGTCTCGACACCGTGCGGCAACTGGCCGACGCTGGAATTCCGGTTACAGTGATGGTTGCGCCGATCATTCCAGGTCTCACGGATCACGAGATCGAACCGATCCTTGAGGCGGCACGCGAGGCCGGAGCGCGCGACGCCGGCTACGTGCTTCTGCGCCTGCCCCTTGAAATCAAGGATCTCTTCCGCGAATGGCTGGCCGAGGAATTTCCGCGCCGCGCCGAGCGCGTCATTTCGCTTTTGAGGTCCATGCATGGCGGGCGCGATTACACGCCAGAATTCGGAGTGCGTCAGGTCGGCAAGGGGCCCTACGCGACTCAAATCGCCATGCGCTTCCGGCTGGCCAAAAAGCGGCTGGGGCTCGGCGGCGAGCGCCGCCCATTGCGTGCCGACCTCTTCGTGCCTCCCGGAGGTGGGGGAAAACAGCTGAAGCTGCTTTGACGAGTCTGGGCGCGATGCTCAAGCTCGCGCATGAGAATTTCTGATTCGCGCATCCGCCCGACGTTCGAGCTGGAAGCGGCTGAGCATCAGCTCGGCTCGCGGCCAATCGCGGGCGTCGATGAAGCGGGCCGTGGTCCGTGGGCAGGACCGGTCGTTGCCGCCGCAGTCATTCTCGATCCGGATAAGATCCCGGCGAACATCGACGACAGTAAAGCTCTCGACGAAGATTCGCGCGCCTTTCTTTACCGGCGCATTATGAAAGTCGCGCGCGTCGGCGTCGGCATCGCCGATGTCGAGCGGATCGATCGCGAGAACATCCTCGGCGCCACACTCTGGGCGATGGCGCAAGCGGTGAGTCATCTCGCGGAAGCGCCGAAGCTTGTTCTTGTCGATGGCGATAAGATCCCCCGAGTGACGATGCCGGCGCGAGCCATCGTCAAGGGTGATTCAAAATGTCTCTCCATTGCCGCAGCATCGATTGTCGCCAAGTACACCCGCGACCGCTTGATGATGGATTTGGCGCGGACGTATCCAGGCTACGGGTTCGAGCGGCACAAAGGCTACGGCACGCCGGAACACCAGGCAGCAATTCAAAAACTTGGTGTTTGCGCCATGCACCGGCGATCGTTTCGCCCAGTGCAATTGGCATTGGGTCTCGTCGATAGCGCGACGCCGAAACGCCGATCGCAACTTGGATTCAGGTTGCAGGTCGAATCGAAAATATAAATTTTTCGGCACCTTTTCACGTATTCCCACACCCGTCCGATCATGTACAAAGATTGTCGGCCTGCCGCTCGTTGTCTCGCGGCGAGGTCTCAGTATTTCGTAGCGTTACAGGTTGTGTGCATGGCGTCGCGTCGCGTGAAGGCCCGCTCCGGGAGCGGAAAGATTCTCGTTGGTGATTGCATCGGCGAGCTTAAAAAAATTGCCACGGCAAGCGTCGATCTGGTCTTCGCCGATCCACCTTACAATTTGCAACTCGCCGGCGATCTCCTTCGCCCGAACAACACCAAGGTCGATGGTGTCGATGATGCCTGGGACAAATTTCAGGACTTCGCGGAATACGATGCTTTCTGCCGCGCGTGGCTTGCCGAATGCCGTCGTGTATTGAAGCCCGATGGTGCAATCTGGGTCATCGGCTCCTATCACAACATCTTCCGCCTCGGCGTCGCCATCCAGGACCTCGGCTTCTGGATTCAGAACGACGTCATCTGGCGGAAAGTGAATCCGATGCCGAACTTCCGCGGCAAGCGTTTCACGAACGCGCACGAGACGATGATCTGGGCCGGCCGCGATCGTAAATCGCGCGTCACTTTCAACTACGAAAGCCTGAAGGCCTCGAACGACGATTTGCAGATGCGGTCCGATTGGCTGTTTCCGATCTGCTCGGGTCCGGAACGGCTGAAGGATGATGGCGGGCGCAAAGCTCATCCGACGCAAAAACCGGAAGCCCTTCTGCATCGTATTCTGATCGCCTCGACAAAACCGGGCGACACCGTTCTCGATCCCTTCTTCGGCACCGGCACGACCGGCGCTGTCGCCAAAAAACTGGGACGGAAGTTCATCGGCATCGAGCGCGACACTGATTATGCGCGCGCCGCCGACGAACGGATTGCCAAAGTGCGCCCGCTCGGTCTCGATGCCATCGAGACGTTGCCATCCAAGCGCAGCGAGCCGCGCATTCCTTTCGGCCAAATCCTCGAACTCGGCATTCTCGAACCCGGGCAGAAACTGTTCGATCTGCGCCGCCGCGTGCGCGCCGAGGTTCGCGCCGATGGAACGCTTGCCTGTGAAGGTCAGCAGGCGTCGATTCATCGGCTCGGTGCACTCGTGCAAGGCAAAGCCGCTTGCAACGGCTGGACCTTCTGGCACTTCGAAGCCGAGGGAAAGCTGAAGCCAATCGACGTGCTACGTGGCGAAGCCAAGCGGCAGCTGGGTCTAAATCGCTCGATAACGGCCGGGGTCGCGGGCTAAATCCGCTCACGCCGCGTTCAAGCTCATGCCGTGCGCGATGACTTTCCTCATCACGCTCGGCAGAGCCTGGGCATGAAGATCGCGCCGCTGCACCCAGCGGCAGCGTTCCTGTTCGGCCCATAGCGTGAAGCTCGCATCGACTGGCACGAGCGCGCGGTAAACGACGAGTTCCAGCCGGAAATGCGTAAAGACGTGGACGACCGAGCCAGCGACGGGAAGCCATGACGTCGTAACAGGAGCGGCGCGGAGGGCTTCCTTTTTCGCGGGCAGCGCATCGCCCCACGGCGTGGACGGGACTTCGAGCATACCTCCGAGCAACCCCGCTTCGGGGCGCTGACGCAGCAGGATCGCGCCATCCTCACGCTGCACGAGGAACGCCACGCCATACCGCGACGGGCGCGTGGCCTTCTGCGCCTTGAGCGGTAAAAGTTCTGCAATGCCGCGCGCACTCGCGGCACAATCGCTTTGCACCGGGCAAACGAGGCACGATGGGTTTCTCGGTGTGCAGATCTCCGCGCCCAAATCCATCATCGCCTGCGCAAAGTCTCCTGCCCGGCGCGTCGGCGTCAGCGTTGCGGCGAGGTTTCGGATTTCCGTCTTGGCAACGGGAAGCGGCTGCTGAACGGCAAAGAGCCGCGATACGACACGCTCGATATTGCCATCGACCGGCGTGGCCTTTTCGCCAAACGCAATCGCCGCGATCGCCGCCGCCGTATACGGCCCGATCCCCGGCAGCTCTTGCAGTTCTTTCTCTGTACGCGGAAAGGCACCGTCAAAATCGCGGACCACGGCATCGGCGCAGGCTTTGAGATTTCGTGCCCGGGAATAATATCCGAGCCCGGCCCAATACTGCAGAACCTCCTCAAGCTGTGCTGCGGCAAGAGCGGCGACCGTCGGCCACCGCGCCACGAATTTTTGAAAGTATGGAATGACGGCTTTCACCGTCGTCTGCTGAAGCATGATCTCGGAGAGCCAGACCCGATAGGGATCGGCCTTCTTGCGCGGTCCATAGCGCCACGGGAGATCGCGACGCTCGGCTTCGTACCATAGGAGCAGCGCCTGCACCGTCTCTGGTCCAGCTGGCCGCAACGGCAGTTGCTTCTGCTTTTTTTGAGGCACGCTCATGCGTCCCCTGATCTTTGGTTGCGCCGGACTTTCGAATCGCATCGACAATGGTAGTTGTCCTGTTGGGCACCACAAGCGATCGTGAGACACCAGCCGCCATGAAAGTCCAGCAACCCACAGGTCCGGTGCAAGCCCTGCCGCCCGACCGGCGGACCGGCAAGGGATTTTTTGGACGAACCGTCGGTGCCTTCATTCCGAAGGTTGTAGCGCCTGCGTTTGAGAAGTTCGGTTTCCACACCGCCGAAATCATGACGTCGTGGGAAACGATCGCCGGTGTCGATCTCGCACGGATGACCCGCCCGGAAGCCATCAAATGGCCGCGCGGTACCAAGGCGCGCAGCGCTGCGGACGATGATGGTGCGCGCGCTGCAGGCGCGACGCTGGTCATTGCCTGCGATCCGGCGTTCGCGCTCGAAGTCTCGTACCGGACGCAAGATATTATCGACCGGATCAACCGGTATTTCGGCTATCGGGCCATCGCCCAGCTACGGGTCGTTCAAACGCCGCAGACTACCGAGGTCTCCAGTGCGCAACCGCCAAAACGGGTGCTACCTCCGCGCCCGACGCCGCAACCGGCCGCCGGAGACGGCTCAGACGGACTAGCGGCGGCGTTAGCGGCCCTGCGGGACAGCGTGATTGCAGTGAGCCAGCCGCGCTGAGCGCTTCAATCTCCAAATTATTATACGTTCAGTTGCCATTCACCGCGCTTTCGGCTTATTCGAGCGCCGGAACCGTGCTAGTCGGCGCCCGAGCGGGCATCGATCCGGTCGAGACATCCCCGAGAGGAGCCAGGTCGTGAGCGAATACACATCCCACTTTTCGAGCCGTTCCTGGTCGCGACGCGCCACGTGGCTCGGTCTCATTGCCGCCGTCGGCGGTTTAGCGGTGCTCGCCTCGACGCCGAGCTTTGCTCAGCACAAATCGGGACCGGCGGAGGTTCCAGTCGATGAGCTGATGAAGCCCACCGACCTGCCCGAGCTTTCACTTGGATCGGCGGACGCCAAAGTCACCGTTGTCGAATACGCGTCGATGACATGCCCGCACTGTGCGCACTTCGAGAACAACGTCTTCGACGAGTTCAAGAAGAAGTATATCGATACGGGCAAGGTGCGCTTCATCTACCGTGAATTCCCGCTCGATAATCTTGCCGCCGCCGTTTCGATGCTGGCGCGATGCGCCGGTGGCGACAAGACGTTCCCGCTGATTCAGACCTTCTACGCAAAGCAGGCGGATTGGGCTTTTACACAGGGCAATCCGGTGCCGAAGCTGTTCGACATTGCCAAGCAGGCCGGCTTTACGCAGGAAAGCTTCGATAAGTGCCTAACCGATCAAAAGCTCCTCGATCAGATTACGGCTGAGCGGAAGCGGGCCAGCGATACGTTTGGCGTCAGCGCCACACCTACGTTCTTTATCAACGGCAAACGTCTGCAAGAAGCGCCAGAGCTGCCTGCTTTCGATAAGGTGATCGAACCGCTGCTGGCGGAGAAGAAGTAACCTCAGGAAACGCAATGCCGCTCGCCCGTATCTTGGCCCTGATCGCCGCCGCAGTCCTGGCGGCGAGCTTGGGTGCATGCGGCGCCTCCCTTCCGCAAACGGCGAGCATCACAAACGACGCGAACGCAGCGGGCGCGGCTTATCCATCGACCGGGGCCACCACGCCCGACGAAATGCCGAAGCCATTCTCGAATGCACCAGCATCGGTTTCGTCGGGCCGCGAAGTGATTGCGCAGCCGACGGTCGCCGACATCATGGCGCCGGGCCCGTTACCTGAGATGAGCTGGGGCAACCCGACGGCGCCGGTGACCATCGTCCAATATATGTCGCTTACCTGCCCGCACTGCCGGCATTTTCATGAGACGGTCTATCCAGAGTTGAAACGCCGTTTCATCGATACGGGACAAGTCCGTTATATTCTGCGCGAGTTCCCGATTGGAAAAACATCGGGGAATGCAACCATCGCGCTGCGCTGCGCGGCGCCCGATAAATACCTGGAACTCTATGGAAAATTCATGAAACAGCAGGCGTCGTGGGTGTCGCTGGAAGTGCGGCTTGACCCCATTTACGCGGTTGCACAACAGGTGGGGATGACTCGCCCTCAGTTTGACGCTTGCTTGCAGAATCAAGGCATGATCGCGAACCTCAAGTGGGTGAAGGATCGCGGGCGCAAGCTTGGCATTGTCGGAACTCCGAACTTTTTCATCGGTACCAAGCTCATCAAGAAAGAGCTGACGATTGCTGAGATTGCCGACTACGTTCAGCAAGCCGAACAACATGGCGGCACGCCGACAGCAGCGGCTAACCCGTAGGTTCCGGCTTCCGCACGGTCCCGAGCCCACTGAGACGGCATCGAGGACTACAAAGACGACATGAAAATCACGCGCCTCCGGCTTCTCGGATTCAAGTCTTTCGTCGATCCGACCGAGCTCGTCATCGAGCCGGGGCTGACAGGCGTTGTCGGCCCGAACGGATGCGGAAAATCGAATCTGCTCGAAGCGCTTCGCTGGGTGATGGGCGAGACGTCGCACAAGTCGATGCGGGCCGCGGCGATGGACGACGTCATCTTTTCCGGCTCGAACGCCCGCCCGGAACGGCAGAGCGCCGAAGTTTCGATGTTCCTCGACAACAGCGCCCGCAAAGCGCCAGCCGAATTCAACGGCGGCGACGTGATCGAAATTACGCGGCGCATCGAGCGCGACGCCGGCTCCGCCTACCGCATCAACGGGCGGGAAGTGCGGGCGCGCGACGTTAAAGTCCTGTTCGAGGATGCCGCGACTGGCGCGCGTTCGCCGGCGCTGGTACGGCAGGGACAAATCGGAGAACTGGTCAACGCCAAGCCCGAACAGCGGCGGCGCATACTTGAAGACGCGGCGGGCATCGCCGGCTTACATACGCGGCGCCACGAGGCAGAACTCCGTCTCAAGGCCGCCGAGGTCAACATCGAACGCGTAAGTGATGTCCTCGGACAGCTTCAATCACAGGCCGAGTCGCTGAAACGGCAAGCGCGGCAAGCGCGGCGCTATAAGGAAATATCCGGCGAAATCCGCCAGCAGGAAGCGCTTGCTCTGCACCTCGCTTGGCAAGATGCGCAACAGAGCGTTGAGCGCGACGAAGCCGAACTCGCCAACGCGATGGCTCGACTAGGCGCGGCAACGGAAGCCGAGGCAAAAGCCTTCAACGAGGAACTGCGGCTCGGCGAAGAGCTGCCGCCACTGCGTGAGGCCGAGGCTGTCAAAGCTGCTGCCCTTGCGCGTTTCAAGGTCGAACAGGAAAATCTCGACCGCGAAGCCCAACGCGCCGCCGATCGCGCGCGTGAACTTGAAGCGCGCCTGAAACAGCTGGAAGCCGATCTCGCCCGCGAAACAGGCTTCATTCGTGAGGCGAAGGAAACGCTGGTTCATCTCGAAGCCGATCTCGTCGCCATCAAGGAGGCCGACGAGAAGGCGGTCGATGAGGAAGCGACCGAGCGCGGCAATCTTGAAAAGGCGGAAGCACACCGCGTCGAGACCGACGCCCGCTTCGCCGACATCACCCATCGCGCCGCCGAAGCCCGCGCCAAACTCAGGAGCTTGGAAGAAGCCCTGAAAGAGCGGAAAGACCTCGTCGCGACGATCACGCGCCAAGTCGCGTCGCTCGACACGCAGATCGAGGACATCACGGCCAAGGCTCCCGATCGCGAGCAAATCGCGGAGATATCCGAACGCGGACATTCATTGGGGCAAGAGATCACCGCGATCGAAGCGCAAACGCTCACTGCCGAAGAAACCGTCAGAACCGCGCAGGCCGAGGCGAAGTCGCGCCGCGATGAAGCGCAACGCGTGCGGCTCGCTGCGAATGCCTTTTCGACGGAACGCGAGACAATCGCAAAACTGCTGGCCGTTGCGGACGAAGGTTCGTATCCGCCCGCCGTCGATCAGATCCGCGTGTCTCCGGGTTACGAAACGGCGCTCGGCGCGGCGCTCGGTGACGACCTTGAAGCTCCGCTCGCGACCGAAGCCAGTGTTCATTGGCGGCATCTCGACGTTCCGGCTGAAGATCACGCGCTACCGGCGGAAGCGGAACCGCTGGTCATGCACGTCGACGCACCGCAGGAACTGACGCGCAGACTCCGGCAGATCGGCGTCGTCCATCGCTCGGCTGGTCCGCTCTTGCAGCCGCATTTGAAACCGGGCCAGCGGCTCGTTTCGCTGGAAGGTGACCTCTGGCGGTGGGACGGATTCGTGGCTGCGGCTGGTGGCGTTACGCCAGCTGCGCAGCGTCTCGCGCATAAAAACCGGCTGCTGGAACTCGATCGTCAGGCGCAAGCCGTCCTGAATGAAGCGAAGGATACGATCGACGCCGAACGCGCCGCTGCCGAGGCTGCGCAAAAGGCCGAAATAGAAGAGCGGCGTCTTCGTCAACTCTGGCGTGACAAGCAGAATGAGTTGGCGCAAGTCCGTCAACAGCTGACGGGACTCGAAAAACTCCAACGCGAAAGCGAAACACGGCTTGCGGCCGTGACGGCGCAAAGATCACGCGCTGACGAAGACCTGACCAATGCGCAGGCTCGCCATGTCGAAATCGAAGCGCACATCGTCACGATGAGCGCCGGAGAAGATCTCGAACCGCAGCTCAAGACGGCTCAGGCGGACGCCGAGCATGCGCGGCGCGAAGTTGCCGAGGCACGCGTGAGGGTCGGCAGCATCGAACGCGATCGTCAGATTCGCGCTGAGCGTATCCGGCATGCCAACGCCGACATCACTCGCTGGCAAGCCCGGCATACCAGTGCGGAACAGCAGGTGGAGGCGCTCGAAGCACGCCTGCAGGAGACACGCAGCGAAATCGAGGCCAACGCCGATCTTCCCGAACGCATTGCCGCCCAGCGCGAAACGTTGCTTTCGGCTCTGTCGCGTGCCGACGAAGAGCGGCGCGAGGCCGCCGACACGCTTGCAACCGTCGAAGCGGCGGTCCGTGCGGCGACGGAATCGCTGAGAACAATCCAGGCAGACGTTTCCTCGGCGCGCGAAGCCAACGCGCGAATCGAGACGCGTCTGGAAGGCGGGCGTCAGCGCCGGCAGGATACGGCGCGACATATCCGTGAAACGTTTGAAGTGGCGCCTGAAGATTGTCTTGCGATCGCAGCCGTCTCTGAGTTTACGACGATCCCGCCATTGACCGAAGTCGAGAAGCAACTCGCGAAGCTCAAAGCCGACCGGGAGCGCCTCGGCGGTGTCAACTTGCAAGCCGACGAAGACCTCTCGGAGGTTGCCAAGCAGCTCGAAGGATTAACGACCGAGCGCAACGATCTCGAACAGGGCATTCTGAAGCTACGCAGCGCCATTCAGCAACTCAACCGCGAAGGCAAGGCGCGACTGGACGAGGCGTTCACGACCGTTAATGGCCATTTCGAACGCCTATTTACGCATCTGTTCGGCGGCGGTGAAGCACGTCTCGAAATGATCGAGAGCCCGGAAGACCCGCTCGAAGGCGGCCTCGAGATCATCGCGAAGCCGCCGGGCAAGAAGCCGGCGACCTTGTCGCTGTTGTCGGGCGGCGAACAGACGCTCACAGCGCTATCGCTGATCTTCGCCGTCTTCTTGACGAACCCGTCGCCGATTTGCGTGCTCGACGAAGTCGACGCGCCGCTCGACGACGCCAACGTCGACCGCTTCTGCCGATTGATGGAACAGATGGCCAGCGAAACCGCGACGCGCTTTCTAGTCATTACCCACCATCCGATGACAATGGCGCGCATGAACCGTCTGTTCGGCGTCACGATGGCCGAGAAAGGCGTTTCGCAGCTGGTTTCAGTCGATCTGCAAACAGCGCAGAGCTTCCGCGAAGCCGGCTGAACCCCTCGTCGTCCCTTGCCGGCGGATCGTCGGGAACCCGATTTTGCTAGGCGCGTTCCCATTTCTTAAAGGAAATGGAGGCCGCTCGTGGCAAGGCAACAGTATTCACCAACAAAAGGCGAGGTTTTGGAGCCTACGGAAGCGCGACAGGCTAGTCCCCGCAAGACCAACTTCCGCGTTTTGCTGATTTCGACCGCACTTATTATTGCGATTTTTGCTGGATTCTTCATCGCATTCCTTTACCAAACGCCGCCCGAGCTATCGTCGTCGCCGGGTAGCGGCAGCGAGAGCCAGCCAGCGGCGACAACGACACCGGGGAATCCGGGATCGGGTAGCAACACGCCGTAAGCGCGTTACCCGGGAGTGAACGCTTTTCAAGTCGCCGGCAGAGGCGCATGACCATCCGCAAGCGGATGGCTGCGCCTTTTCGCCGTACCCGCTGGCGCGGGGCCTCATGCCCATTTCCTTGACACCCCCAGACCCCCTATTTATGGTCCGCGCCGTCGATCTCCCGCAGCGGCCGGTTTTTCCGCAATTCTGGATGGTTTGAACCATGTCAGACGATGGCAAGGGTCAATCGCCGGACAACGGTGAAATTAGTCCTGAAGACCGTGAGGCAATCCGCAAACGGTCTGAAGCGCTCGGCCAGAAACTCGATGCACTCAAGGTGCAGCGGGCCAAAGTCGAAATGCCCAAGGCCCAGCGGGGCCAATCCGATTTCGGAGCAGCTTTCAAGTTTGCTGCGGAGTTGGTCGTCGGAGTTGTCGTTGGCGGCGGCCTTGGATGGGCGCTTGACAGGCAATTCGGCACGGCGCCTTGGCTCATGATCGTTTTGGTCATCCTGGGCTTCGCTGCAGGTCTTTTGAACGTTGTCCGCGCCGCGCAAGAGGCACAGAAGAAAAATGAGCCGCTGCAAAGAGCAGCGCCGTCAGTCAAAGATGACGACGAATGAGACGCAGGGGGTAGAGCTTGGCTGCTGAAGTTGCTGGTGGAACCGCTCATCACGGACCGATGGAGCAGTTCGAGATCCACAAGATCTTCTCGCTCAATCTTTTCGGGCACGACGTTTCTTTCACGAACTCGGCGCTGATGATGATCATCGCGCTGGTTCTGATCTCCGCCTTCATGATTTACGCAATGCGCGCGCGTTCTCTCGTGCCGTCACGCATGCAGTCACTGGCAGAGATTACGTATGAATACGTCGCCGGCATGGTCAAAGAGAACCTCGGCGAAGACGGGATGAAGTTCTTCCCGTGGGTCTTCTCGATCTTCATCTTCATTCTGGTTTTGAATTTCATCGGCCTGATCCCGGGCGTTTTTACCGTGACGAGCCACATCATCGTCACCTTTGCTCTCGCGGCGATGGTCTGGATCACCGCAACCCTCATCGGCTTTTGGAAGCATGGCTTCCGCTACCTCAAGCTGTTCGTTCCCGATGGCGTGCCGTTCTGGCTGCTGATCGTCATCGTCCCGATCGAACTCATTTCCTACTTCATTCGCCCGATCAGCCACTCGGTTCGTTTGTTCGCCAACATGATGGCGGGACACACGATGCTTGAAGTGTTCGCTGGCTTCGCGGTGATGCTGCCGTGGTGGGGCAAGATTGCTCCCACGGGTTTCATGGTTGCGTTCACGGGCCTCGAAGTGCTCGTCGCATTCCTGCAGGCGCTGATCTTCACCGTTCTGACCTGCATCTATCTGAACGACGCAGTCCACATGCACGACCACTGATCCGGTCGGCGCAGAATTTCGAATACAAAAGCTACAGCAAAGGGAGACTTCAAATGGACCTTCAATCAGCGAAGATGATCGGTGCAGGCCTCGCCTGCAGCGCGTTGATCGGCGCCGGCGTCGGCATCGGCAACATCTTCGGCAACTACCTTTCGGGCGCGATGCGTAATCCGTCGGCAGCTCCGGGCCAGTTCACGAACCTTCTCATCGGCTTCGCTCTGGCTGAAGCAACGGGCCTTTTCGGTCTTCTGATCGCGCTCATCATTCTTTACGGTTGAGACTAGGCGCGGCTCTATAACCGGAGGCAAAGATGTTTGCCGGCACGACACTGTTGTTCGCGGTTGCTGCTGAGGCTGCCGAAGGGGCGTCCAAATCCGAGGGCTTGCCGCAGCTCGATCCGAACCACTTCACACCACAGCTCTTCTGGCTGGTGCTGTCGTTCATTGCGCTGTTTTTCATCATGAGCCGGATCGCGTTGCCGCGCGTCGGCGACGTCATCGATGAACGGCGTGACCGGATCAAGCGCGATCTCGACGCCGCGGGCCGTCTCAAAGATGAGACGGACAAGGCTCTCTCCGATTATGAGAAGGCTTTGGCCGATGCGCGTTCCAACGCATCCGGTATCGCCAAAGAGACGCGCGAGCGTCTCGCGGCCGAGACGGACGCGGAACGGCAGCGGGTCGATGCACAGCTCGCCGTTAAACTGCAGAGCGCCGAATCTCGCATCGCCGAGACGAAGTCCAAGGCAGTTTCCGCAATCGGCGAAATCGCCACCGATACTGCACGCGCTGTAGTGACGAAACTCATCGGGCAGGACGTTTCGCCGGATGAGGTCAAGAAGGTGCTGCAGCCGGCGCCGGGCGAGTGAGGAATAAGCAATGTTAGACCCAAACAATCCGCTATTCTGGGTTCTCGTCGCCTTCCTGGCGTTTGTGGCTCTAGTTCTCTATTACAAGGTGCCGGCGGCGATCGCCAAAATGCTCGACGACCGCGCCGATGGCATTCGCAAAGAGCTCGATGAAGCCCGCAGGCTGCGGGAAGAAGCGCAGGCTCTGCTCGCAGACTATCAGCGCAAGGCGCGCGAAGCCGAGACGGAGGCCCGTACCATCGTTGATCAAGCCAAGCGTGAAGCAGAAGCCCTTGCGGCGGACGCTCGCAAGTCGTTGGCAGAAAGCCTCGAGCGGCGTTCCAAGATCGCAGAGGACAAGATTGCGCGCGCCGAAACTCAGGCATTGAGCGAAGTGCGTGCGACGGCGGTCGAGAGCGCAATCGCAGCGGCGCAGGAGCTTTTGAAGACGAGGGTGAAGGGCGATGTCGGCAATTCGCTGATCTCGCAATCGATCAACGATCTTCGCGGCAAGCTCAACTGATCACATCCAAATGCAGTATTAAAAAAGCCGGGCCATTGTGCCCGGCTTTTTTGTGTCTGGAGTATACCAACGCCGTTCGATCGGGGGCCGGTACAAAACGGCGCTACGCGCTTAGCCTGAGCCCGCTGGCTGGCTGTTAAATCCGATGATCATTTCGAATTCACCCGGCCGCGATCCCTCCGGCACAGGGAAGCTCACCGTATGCACGCCGGAGAAATAGCTGATCGGTTTGTCGGTGCCGATGTTGACGTCGACTTTGGTTGTGTCGGTCGTCACGCGTTGCTGTCTTGAATCATTGACGACCACAATGATCGGCAATGTCACATTTCCCGCCTGTCCCTTTGGTCCGAGCAGAACGCGGCCCGAGAATCCGTATTTGACGACGACACGGCCTTGCTCGATCCGGCATTCGCGCGCGGTTTTGGTGATCTCCCCACGTTGCGCGACCGAGAGCGCATCACCTACGTGACCCTGTTCGTAGAACGTGATGTAATTGTCATGAGGTGCAATGCGGAGCCGCGGGCACCCTGCGTCTATCTCCCCGACTGCCGTGCTTCCTGTTGCACTCGAGTCGGAGGATTTCGCAGCGTCGAGAAGCTGAGCTTCCGAAACGTTCGAACCTTCCGAACCGCCGCTGCCGAACATGCCGCCGCCCAATCCAGACGTCAGAGACGACATTCCGCAGCCGCCAAGCGCCGCAGCGGAAATACCAAGCGAAACAAGCGCGAAAGCCTGTGCTGGCGCGAATTTCAAGCGGCGCAAAATCTTCGCACCCCCTTTGTCAGGGCGCTTACGACCCGAATTGAGCAACAACATCCCCCGCAGTTGCGAACCCCGGCCCCTTGTATTGTCAGAAAAGGACCGTACCATCCGACTCGACCGGCATCCAACAGCATTTTCAGATGCAGTGGATGAGTATAAAGAACGTCGTTCTGCCATATCCGGCCTTAACCAATCGAAGTGACCGTGCCAAAGCCACCGCTCAAAATTCTGCTCGCTGCACCCCGTGGCTTCTGTGCCGGCGTGGATCGCGCAATTCAGATCGTAGAACAGGCTTTGACCAAATTCGGCGCTCCCGTCTACGTCCGACATGAAATCGTACACAACCGCTACGTTGTAGATTCCCTGAGAGCCAAAGGTGCCGTTTTTGTGAAGGAGCTGGACGAGATCCCCGATACCAATCAACCCGTGATCTTTTCAGCACACGGCGTCGCGAAGACCATTCCGGAAGCCGCGAAAAATCGGAACATGTTCGTGGTCGACGCGACTTGTCCACTTGTATCAAAGGTCCACATGGAAGCGGCCCGCCACCACGAGCAGGGGCGCGAGATCATTCTGGTCGGGCATCGCGGCCATCCCGAGGTCGTGGGAACGCTTGGCCAATTGCCAAAGGGCGCCATCCACCTGGTTGAGACGGTCGAAGACGCACTCGCGTTCGAACCGCGCGATGCCGCCAAGCTCGCATTCGTAACGCAGACGACGCTGTCGCTCGATGACACCGCGGACATCGTTGCTGTTCTCAAGAATCGCTTCCCCGACATCGGCGGGCCGGTGAAGGAAGACATCTGCTACGCCACAACCAACCGGCAGAATGCGGTTAAGGCAATCGCACCACAAATTGACGGTCTCATTGTTGTCGGCGGTCCCAAGAGTTCGAACTCGCTGCGGCTTGTCGAGGTTGCATCGAAAGCTGGCTGCAAATTTTCATTCCTTGTCGAGCGCGCTGCGGATATTCCGTGGGCAAGTCTCGAAGGTGCGCAGGCGATCGGCATCACGGCGGGGGCGTCAGCGCCCGAGGTGATCGTGGAAGAAGTTGTCGAAGCCATTCGCGATCGCTACGACGTGACGATAGACGTCGTAACGACACTTGAGGAACGCGTTGTCTTCAACGTGCCGCGCCAGGTTCGGCTCGCACAATCCTCGGCTGGACAGCAGTAGACCTCCATTTCGGCGTACGGGAAGATCATGGCGGTCTATACGGAAGTCAGCGACGAAGAGCTTGCGCGCTTCATAGCGCCCTATCAGCTTGGCAATCTTCTCTCGTGCAAAGGAATTGCCGAGGGCGTCGAGAACACCAACTATCTGCTACATACGACGGCCGGCGCGTTCATCCTGACGATTTACGAGAAGCGGGTCGATCCAAGAGATTTGCCATTCTTTCTCGGGCTGATGGAGCATCTCTCGGCGCGCGGCGTTACCTGTCCGTTGCCCGTGCGCGACACCAATGACCAGGTCTTGAACGCGTTGGCTGGGCGGCATGCCGCCCTTGTGACTTTCCTCGAAGGGATGTGGCCGAGGCGGCCAAAAGTCGAGCATTGCCTTGAACTCGGCAAAGCGCTGGCGCGCATGCATGTAGCGGGCGGAGATTTCCCGCTCCATCGTGACAACGCGCTCGGCCTGCGCGGCTGGCGGCCCCTCTTCGACAATTTCGCTGAGCGCACATCTGAGATATCGCGCGATTTGAAGCCGCTCGTCGCCAACGAGTTGACCCTTCTCGAAGCATCGTGGCCGAACGATCTGCCTCAAGGCGTCATTCATGCCGACCTCTTTCCCGACAATGTGTTTTTCATCGGCGATAAACTTTCGGGACTGATCGACTTTTATTTCGCGTGCAACGACGCGCTGGCCTACGACATCGCCATATCGCTCAACGCTTGGTGCTTTGAAACGAATTGCCAGTTCAACGCTACGAAAGGGCGCGCGCTGCTCAAGGGCTATGACAGCGTTCGCAAGCTCAGCGCGGCCGAACGAGACGCATTGCCGTTGCTTGCGCGAGGAGCCGCGATGCGCTTCCTCTTGACCCGCAGCTACGATTGGCTGAACACGCCCAAAGACGCACTCGTCGCCCGCAAGGATCCACTCGATTACGTGCGGCGGCTTCGTTTCCATCAATCCGTCGCATCGATTCGCGACTATGGCTTTGAAACTTCGTAATGACCGCCAGCGCTGCAAAAATTCTGATCTATAGCGATGGCGCGTGCTCGGGAAATCCGGGACCCGGCGGCTGGGGGGCGGTTTTGATTTCCGGTAATCACCGCAAAGAAATCAGTGGCGGCGAAGCATTGACGACCAACAATCGCATGGAATTGATGGCGGCGATCTCGGCCCTCAATGCCCTGAAGAGGCGCAGCGACGTGGCGCTTTATACCGACAGCGCTTACGTGAAAAACGGTATCACCGGCTGGGTTCATGGCTGGAAGAAAAACGGCTGGAGAACGGCCGACAAGAAACCGGTCAAGAATGTCGAGTTATGGCAGGAGCTGGACGCTCTGCGCACCAAACATAACGTCGAATGGTTCTGGCTTAAGGGCCACGCGGGCCACCCCGAGAACGAGCGGGCCGACGAGCTTGCGCGCACCGCGATGGCGCCGTTCAAGCTGTCACGCCGGCCTGCCGATCCGGTGCAAGACTAAAGCGAGCGGTCAATCGTCGAGCAGAGCGTCTCGGCGCTCGATTTATCGGCTACCGGCGGACTGTCCTCGACATTCAGGACTTTGACGACACCGTCTTCGACCAGCATCGCATAACGTTTCGAACGCAGACCCAAACCGAAGCTCGAAAGATCGATGTCGAGGCCGAGCGCCTTGGCGAAGTCGCCGGCGCCATCGGCAAGCATTTCGATTTTACCAGTGGCCCCGGTATCCTTGGCCCAATTCGTCAGGACAAAAACGTCGTTGACCGCCGTGCAAGCGATCGCGTCTATGCCCTTGGCTTTCAGTTCGTCAACGCGCGCGACAAAGCCTGGCATATGCTTATTGTTACACGTCGGTGTGTAAGCGCCGGGCACTGCAAACAGCGCCACTTTCTTCCCTGAGAAGACTTCGCCGGTGGTCTTGGGCTCGGGTCCGTTCGCGCCCATGACCGTGAATTTTCCGTCCGGCAGCTTGTCGCCGACTTTGATGGTCATGCTGTTCCTCATGCTCTGAAAATTTCTATTGGGAAACTGTAGCGCGGCGAGCGCGCTACTACTCAAGGGTGATCGTCGCTTCTGACTGACCTTTGCCGTCGACCATCGTAATGGTCAGCGGTTTGCCTTTGAGATCCTTAATGTCGACACCGTCAGTAAGATCGACTTCGAATTTAGCCTTTCCGGCCTCATTCGCGATGCGTTTGGGAAGCGGAATATACGTTTCGTCAGACGTGACGACGAAAGCATCGGCGCCATCGGACGATCCGGTCTCAACGCTGAATATGAGTTTCGGCTTCCCGGAGGATTGATCTATGCGCCAGCTTCTGAGCTTTGGGTCGATGCCCGCTCGTGGCTGATCTTGGGGAACGCGAGATAGCGAACGCGTCAGCTCAGCCGAGATTCCGACACTAGGAGGAATCTCGATCTGAAATTCGGCTTCGGCCGGAATGCAGATATCCTTGCACAGGCCGTAGTCTATCTTGCCGTGCAGCACGATCGGTTCGGCGGCATCAGTAGGTTTCACGAGCACCGGAAATATGACGCCGCCTTTGTAACCCACAGCGTCGCCGGCCTTGTCGCTCAAGCGATGCGGAGCTGGATAAAGCACGCGCGCGGACTGCAAGTTCTGCGAGCCCTTCCAATCGAACTCCGGAGGCACACCGCCGGCGTCACCGGGCGCGCGCCAATACGTCTTCCAACCCTGCGGCATCGCCAGTTCGACGCCCGCGTAAAGCGCCTTTTGTCCGTCACGAACAGCATGGCCTGCGACGAGACGGGCTTTCGTATTGTAGCCTTGGACCCAATCCGACGTGACTGGCGTTACCGTATCGGCGAATGCCGCTGTCGTGCTCAGAGCCAGGAACGCAAGGGTCAATTTCATCACAATTCGTCACCTTCTCGCATATCAACGTGTTTGACGCAGTCTTTCGCTGGAGAGGTATTCAACCACCTCCAATATAGGGTCGGGGAGCCAATCTTGTTACATCAAATCGTTTTAGCCACGTTCGAACATCTTCACGCCGCGGCGCTATCGGATTAGTCTGCTGCATATGAAGGCTGCTCGACAAAAAAGTACTGCCGAAGGCTCGGATATCAAGCTCGAAGGGCAATTGCTCATTGCCATGCCGGCGATGTCCGACCGGCGCTTCCAGCGCTCGGTTATCTACCTGTGCGCCCATTCCTCGGAAGGCGCTATGGGCCTCATCATTAATCAACGCGCCAACCACATCACCGCTCCCGATCTGCTCGAAAGACTCGGAATTTCCGCACGAAATCCCGAGGACGAGATCACCAGCGAGGTCCTCTCCCTGTCCATCCAGGTTGGCGGCCCCGTCGAGACAGGGCGTGGCTTCGTTCTCCATAGCTCCGACTATTTCGCCGAAGATTCGACGCTTGAGATCGAGCAGGATGTTTGCCTGACCGCGACAATCGACATCCTGAAAGCGATTGCGCAAGGGCGCGGCCCGGCTCGGGCGCTTCTGGCGCTCGGCTATGCAGGATGGTCACCCGGCCAGCTCGAGACCGAAATCCAGGCCAACGGCTGGCTTCATTGCCCTGCCGACCCCGATATCATTTTCGATGAAGATCTTGAGAACAAATATTCGCGAGCACTGGCGAAAATTGGAATTGATCTTTCGCACTTGGTGAGTGACGCTGGCCACGCATAGGCCGGCTTTTATCCCTTCGACGCAACCTTCGGCTCGGATCTCGGAGCAGGACCGCCCATCGTCTTCGGCAGCGGCTCGCCTCCGGCCAAACGTGCCAGGCTTGCCGCGATCGACGGCGGTAGCGTTGAGAAATCGGGTTGCTGGGTCGATTCATTCGCAGTTGGAAGCGGCGGCGCAGCGTTGACCGGAGGCGGTTCCTTCGCAGCGGGCGGCGCAGCATGGCCATTTCGTTGAGACGTTCCCGCCGGTGCCGGTCGCCCGGTCGTTGGCGGCGTATTCGAAGCGCGCGCCAGAGCTTCCGACAGAGGCGCCATGATGTTCGGTCCCGGCGGCGAAGCGATACGGTCGGCAACCGGGGGCGGCAATGGTCCCGGCGCGGACTGCTTCGGCGCGCTCTGATCTTTGCTCGCGGGCTTTCGCTGCGCCTGTGGTGCGGCTCCAGATGTACGCTCGATATTTTGCAGCAGTTCCGGCGGCAGAGCTGGCATAGCGCCAGGGGTGACCGGAGCAAGCGGACTGCCCGGTGGGCCTCCGCTCGTGACAGCGCTACGTAGCGCGTCGGCAGCTTTTGGCGGGGCTGCGGATTTTACCGATATCGCCCGAGCGTCGACCTGAGGCTTCGCGGCGGCAGACTTGTGGCGCTGACGGACGATCGAACCCACCGGCAAAGCTGCTGCCTTGGCCGGAGCCTTCGGCGGCGCCGTAATTGCTTTCTGCTCGCCTGTAGCCGGTGACTTGTCAGGCGCTGCGATAGCGGTGCGCGTGACCTTCGTTTTGGCTTGCTTTCCGGAGCTGCGGAACTTGGGACGGAAGAATCCGCGCGGCTGCATTTTGCTTTCCGAACGGCGAACCATCTTCAGCAGTTGAAGCACGGCGCGTTCGGGGATCGGTTCGCCGAAATGGTAACCTTGCGCATATTCGCAGCCGATCGACCGCAAGAAGGTCGCTTCATCGGCCCTCTCGACGCCTTCGGCGACGACGGTCTTCGACAGCTCGTGGGCGAGCGCCACCATCGAGCGCACGATTGCCGCGCCCGCGGCGGTGCCGTTGGAGCGGACGAGTTCGCGCGAAATTTTGATCGTGTCGAAGGGGAAGCGATTGAGATAAGCGAGCGACGAATACCCCGTACCGAATTCATCGAGAGCCAACTCGGCTCCCGAGGCATGCAGAACCTTAAGAACTTCCGCGGCCTGCTCGGGATTGCTCATGACCAGATTTTCCGCGATCTCGAGCCGCAGCGTTCCCGGCGGCACGGTATTGCGGCCGAGGATGTGGCGGATCTCCTGGATCGATTCCGGCTTGAAGAGCTGCGGACAAGACATGTTGACGGAGACGAACAGGGGCCGCTCGGGACGCGGCAGTTCGGAAATCCACTTGGCTGCGTCCTTCGCGGCGCGCAGCAATAGAACACAGTTGACCTTGATCAACGCATCGGACGCCCCATCCGCATCGACGAGCGAGGCAGGATTAACGAGGCCAAGCTTCGGATGCTCCCATCGGACAAATGCCTCGAAGCCCGCCAGTTCCTTGGTGGGAAGATAGACGATCGGCTGATAGAGGACGCGAAGCTGGCCCTTCTCCACGGCCTTGCTGAGTTCTGCACCGGCATTCTGCTCGCGATCACGGCGCATGCCGGGATCGAAGACCTCAATCCGGTCGGCGCCGACCCGCTTGGCACGGTACATCGCTAGCTCGGCGTCTTTCAGCAAATCATCGTCGGCGGCGCGCGTGTCATCCCAGACGGCGATGCCCATCGATCCGGTTAAAACGACTTCCTGATTGGCAAGCGGGATAGGCGCGCGCAACGACCGGCGCACGCGCTCCGCAAGCGCCGCAAGATTTCGAGCTTCGCGTTCGCCGGTGAAAAGCATCGCAAACTGGTCGCCGCCAACGCGCGCGACCGTGTCGTGCGCTCCAAGGTGACGCTGCAGACGGCGCGCGACGGTCAACAGCAGACTGTCGCCTCGCACCAGCCCAAAGGACGAATTGATGCTCTTAAACTTATCGAGATCGATGAAAACGAGGGCAGGCTTGACGCTGCTATCTGTCTTGGCCCGGACAATGGCGCCTTTCAGCCGGTCAAGGAACAGCTCACGATTGGGCAGTCCGGTCAGGCTGCAATGAACGGCATCGTGTAACAGGCGTTCGTGAGCCCGCTTCATGTCGGAGACATCGCGCAGAAGGCCAACGCAGCGCAATGTGCGGCCATCAGAATTGGGAACGCTGGCGGCTTCCAGCTCGAACCAGCGCCAACTGTTATCGGAGTGCCTCAGCCGGAAATCGGTCCGGATCCGAACCCCGGAGCGCTCCTGCACCGACATCAGCATGACGCGGAACCGCTCTTTGTCCGTCGGATGCACGTGCCGTAGAAAATCGTCGACCTTCGTCGATAGTTCGCCGGGCATCAGCGACAGTGCGATTTCGACCTCCGGGCTGACCTTGATTTCGTCGCGGCGGATATTCCATTCCCAAACGGTCGAACCGGAGGCCGCCAAGGCCAAGGATCGTCCTTGCAATTCCGTTGGCGCCCCAGCGTAGGCTGCGTCGGCCGATCGGAACGCGAATTGGGTGACGGTAAAGCCCATCAAGATGACGACCAGCACGAGGCCGGCGATCAGGCTTGAGACAACGACGTCGCCAGACATGCGGCCGCTGAGCGTCATACCCGTCGCGAAAATCCAGACCAGCAGCAGCAGCCACGTCGGCACCAACGACAGGGCGCGGTCCTGGCCTTTGAACGCCAGGAAGACCGTAAACAAGCCGCCGACTCCGCCGATCATCAGGAACGACAATCGCGCAAACGTCGCGGCGAGCCGTGGATCTATGACGGCAACCGCGATGAGAGTGAGTTGCGCCACCATCCAGACGCCGATCATCATTCGGACGATGCCGTGCCAATGGCCAAGACGGAGGAACGTTGAAAGGAAGATGACGAAGCTCGACGCCATCGCCGCTTCGCCAGCGGCGCGGTAAACGGCGTTGTCCTCGGGTCTGAGGTTGAAGAGTTTATGAAAGAAGCCGAAATCGACGCAGAGATAATTCAGCACCGTCCACGCGACGAGGGCCGCCGCCGGAAAAATCAGTTTGTGATTGGCCGCGAAAATCGAAGTGAGAAAGATCGCCAACAAGCCGGTCAGGCCGAGCATCGCGCCGTTGAAAAGCTGGCGGTCACGGCTCTTGATTTCGTAGTCGATCGGCTTCCAAAGATAGAGGCGGGAAAAGCGCTCGCCGGCAAGTTCAGCGACGTAAGTGATTGTCTGGCCGGGCTCCAGCGTGATGCGGAAGACGTCGGCTTTGTCGTTCTTGATGCGCTCAGGCACGAAGCCGACGGATGGCGTGACGCTCTCGATCCGCCGTGCGTCGAGATCCGGCCAGACGGTGCCGGAACCCACGATTGAATAGCGATCGGCTGTCAGCAGACGTTCGAGAGATTTGTCCGTTTTGTTGGTCAGAGAGAAGACCATCCAATTCGGACTGGTTCCCGGAACGGACGCTCTGACGGTCATGCGCCCGGATACGCCGTCCTGACCGGCTGCCGTCTCGACCTGAAGACTATCACCGCGCCCTTCATAGGCCTCACCGAGAGTGGTGATCTCTATGCGATCCTGATCCTCCTGGACGGGGATAGGCGTCAGCGCTTCGGCTCGGGCCGCAAGACCAAATAGCGCCAGCACAACGACGGCGAAGGCCGTCAACCAGGACGTCGTTCGACTTGATTTTCCCCACCCCCCTAAAGACATCAGCTCCCCCCGCCCGGTCTTGGCTCAGATGAGAGAGGCACACCGATAAAGCGGGCGTAGAGAAGGTGATCTTCCCAACGCCCGTTGATCTTGAGGTATGAGCGCGCAAGTCCCTCGCGCTCGAAGCCACAGAACTCGAGCACGCGGATGGAGGCCGCGTTATGAAGCATCGTCGCGGCTTCGATTCGATGCAGTCGCAGCGTTCCGAACGCCGTTGGGAGGAGCGTCGCAACGGCCTCGCGCATGTAGCCGCGTCCTGCGTAAGGCGCACCCATCCAATAACCAAGCGACGCCGTCTGCGCCGAACCGCGACGAACGTTGGACAGCGTCATGCCGCCAACGAGATTTCCAGCCGCGCTATCGAAAATGAAATAGGGATACGAGACGTCGTCGCGCACGTCTTTCGCGTAGGCGCGAAGACGGCGACGGTACATGCTGCGGGATAGATCGTCGGCCACCCAGGTCGGTTCCCACGGCGTCAAGTGCGCTCGGCTGAGGGCTCTAAGTTCGGCCCATTCCGCATAGTCGCTCGCTACCGGCTGGCGCAACACGACCTTACGCCCGCGGATGACGTCGATATCTTCTTCCGGACGGGTTACACGAAGAAAGGCCACGGCGTTGCTACCTCGCTCCCTGTCCGGTCATAGCACCGGCGCCAGCGGGCGTGAACAGCGCCGCAACACGCGCAGCCTGCGCCGACGATTTTTTCCCCGAACCGATCACCGCAACGGACGCGATTTCCGATCGGAGGTCGCCAGCAAATTCCTTGATGCGGACATGGTCGACGTTTTCGACCTCTTCGACCAGTTCAGAAACGGTCACAAGGCGACCCTGGGCCAAGAGTTGCCTCGCCATCTGTTCGGCATTTACCGACGAACTTTCGAGAGCCATCAAAAGGCCGGCCTTGAGCTGGGCCTTAGCCCGCAGCAATTCCGCGTCCGTGGGGCCAGAATCGGCCAGCGCCGTAAGCTCCTGCGCAACCACAGCAGCGAGCTCCTCGACCTTCTCAGGCGCGGTGGCGGCATGCACAGCCAGCATTCCGGTATCCTTCACCCCCCAAACGCTCGAATAGATCGAGTAACAAAGACCGCGATCCTCGCGAATCTCCTGAAACAGCCGAGACGACATTCCACCCCCGAACAGGCCGGAAAAGACCTGCGCAGTATAGAAAGCCGGATCCAAACACGACGGCGAAGGCAATCCGATCAGGACGTGGCTTTGCTCGAACGGCTTTGACGACGCCGCAAATCCACCCCGGTAGTACGCCCGCGACTCGGCTCCCCGACGACCCTGAGTGAGCCTCCCGAATAGGGCCTCAACGTGGCGGACGATCTCGGCATGGTGGACGGCGCCAGCGGCCGAAACGACAATATCGTCAGGTAGATAGTGTTCCTCGAGATAGCCGTTCAGATCCGCGGCGCGAAATCGGCCGACGCTGGCCTTGGTTCCCAGAATCGGACGGCCGATGGCCTGATCTGGAAACGCCGCGCTTTGCATCAGATCAAAGATAATGTCGTCGGGGCTGTCATCGGTTGACGCGATTTCCTGCTGAATGACGATGCGTTCGCGGTCGAGATCATGCGAGGAGAACTTGGAATTCAGCAAAATATCGGCGATCAACTCCAGCGCGACGCCCTCGTCGCCCTTCAGAACGCGCGCGTAATAGGCTGTCGTATCGAGGCCAGTGGCAGCATTGAGATCGCCGCCGACGCTTTCGATTTCCTCGGCGATCATTTTCGCGGAGCGCGATTTCGTACCCTTAAACGCCATATGTTCGAGGAAGTGCGACAGGCCATGCTGGTCGTCCCGTTCATGCCGGGAACCGACTGCAACCCAAAGACCGAGCGACACGGTTTCGAGATTGGGCATCCGATGCGTGGCAACGCGAATGCCGTTGGCGAGCGTCGTCAGCTCGGTTGTCATGAAGATGTTCCTGTGGTCACGCGGCAGTGTTTCAGGACGAAATCCTGAACGGTAGAAAGACTATTCGGCAACGTCTCAAACCTTTCGGCATCGCTCATCAGATGGGCCATATGTGCCGGGAGGCCCGGCCGTTGGCCCGTGATGGCCTCGATGGCATCCGGGAACTTCGCCGGGTGTGCGGTGGAAAGCACGACCGTTTCTCCGGGGAGAGCCATCTTTTCCGCTGCGACCACGGCGCAAGCGGTATGCGGATCGAGAATATAATTGTCCTTGTCTTTCGTACGTTTGATGGCGTCCGCTACGTCCTTTTCCGATGCCGATACGGCTGCGAAATCGGATTGCAGCTTGGGCCCCACGCGGCCGAGTTCGAAGCGTCCCGTAGCGATGAGAGACGCCATCGCGCTTCCGACGAAATCAGAGTCCCGATCCGATGCCTCAAACAGATAGCGCTCGAAATTCGAGGAAATCTGGATGTCCATCGACGGCGATGTCGTCGCGATCACGTCCTTCATCGCGTAAACGCCAGTCGCTACGGCGCGCGGCAAGATATCATTCTCGTTTGATGCAATGACAAGTTTGTCGATCGCCAGTCCCATGCGCTTGGCGACGTAGCCCGCAAATATGTCGCCAAAATTACCCGTCGGCACGGCAAATGAGAGCGGCTTTCCAGCGCCGCCCAGCCGCGACGCGGTCCAGAAATAGTACGTCACCTGCGCGACGATGCGAGCCCAGTTGATCGAGTTGACGCCGGAAAGTTCGACACGATCGCGGAAGGCATGATCGTTGAACATGGCTTTGACGAGTGCCTGGCAATCATCGAACGTGCCTCGAATGGCGACCGCGTGGACATTTGCCTCCTGTGGCGTCGTCATCATCCAGCGCTGGACGTCGGAGACACGGCCCTCGGGGAAGAGGATCACAACGTCGACACGCTTGGAAGATCGGAAGGCTTCAATGGCCGCGCCGCCGGTGTCGCCTGAGGTCGCGCCGACGATCGTGGCGCGGGCATTTCGTTTCTGCAGCACGTGGTCCATCAGACGTGCCAGCAGCTGCATGGCCACGTCTTTGAACGCCAGAGTCGGACCGTGAAACAGCTCGAGAATAGTAAGACCCGAACCGAGAGGAACGAGGGGCGTCACCTCGGGCGCGTCGAACGTGGCGTAGGCTTCCGACGCCATACGGTGAAGCTCGCCGCGAGAGATTTCATCGCCGGTGAACGGATGAATGACTTCGACGGCGATCTCGACGAACGACTTTCCGGCGAAGCCGGCAATAGTGTCCGGCGGCAGGGTTGGCCAAGTTTCGGGAACATAAAGCCCGCCGTCACGCGCAAGTCCGGCCAGCAGGACGTCTTCGAACCCGAGAGGCTCCGCCCCGCCACGTGTAGAAATGTATTTCAAGGTCACGATCTCACAAGCGACGACTTATAGGAGCGCCCCAACCTACCGGCCGCAAGGCGATGGAACAAGGTGGGCACGGGGCCCGCAGATGCAGGCCTTCCAGTTGCGTTAAAGTTGCGGAGACTTGTCGTCCAGCTCCTTCAAGCGTTGTCGGGCAAAGGCTGCAAAAACCCCGATCAACGTCAGCGCCAGGGCATACCATGTTACGACATATTGCAGATGCGGATTGGACAGATGGATCTCCGTTGTTCCGCCTTTTGGCCAACCGCCAGGATTTGCGGGCGTGGCGTCGGCGTCGATCGAGAACGGCGCGTAAGGCTGCTGCTTGTCGGAGGAGAACTGGAGCGCCGCCGGAGGTCCGTCGGCTCCCCATCTCATGCCATCAAGGTCGCGCCAGAACCAGCGGTTTCCGGCATAGTCATTGTCGGGCGTGAACCAGCCTTTGTGTTCCGGCAAACGGATCAGACCCGTCACAGTTACCGGCCCGGCGATGTTGCCTTCAGCACGTTTTGATGGATCCTTCAGATTGTCGGGCACCCAACCCCGATTGACGAAAACTGGCGGCAGTCCGCCTTGCGGCTTCAGCAAAGTGTAAATGTGCCATCCTTGAGACTGGGTGGTCGGCGCATACAGGTGATACTCGTGGGCGTAATCGAACGTGCCTGTCACACGCACGTGCAGATACTCGACATCGCCGTCCTTGACGTATTTCGCCAATGCAGCGGGGTAAGAAACCGGCTCGGCGGTGCGCCGCGCCTCGACCTTGGCAATCAGATCCTCTTTCCACGCTTTGCGGTGCCATTGCCAATTGCCGAGCCCGATGAGCACGGGCAGCAAAGCAAGAGCTAGAAGCGAGGGAATGATGAGACCCGCAGCACGCCAGCGCGCAAACATCGTTACTCCTTGGCGAGACGACCTTCCTCGGCCTTGTTCTTAAACTGAAGGGCGATAAGCGTCGATTTCAGAAAGCGCAGCAAGAAGACAGCAAAGACGGGCGTGAGAATTCCCCACAACAGGACATGGCCCCACCAGGGAACACCGAACTTAAACTCCGCGATGAGCGCTCCGCCGACACATAGGAAGCCGAGAATGAAAATCGCGAAGACGGCTGGCCCGTCTCCGGTATCGACGAACCGGTAGTCCAGCCCGCATTGATCGCAGCGCTCGCGCATATTGAGCATGTGGGAGAACAGCTTGCCCTTCCCGCAACGTGGGCAGCGGCACTTCAATCCGGCCTCGAACGGCGAAACGGGTGAGCTTGAGCTAAGCACGCGAACCTCGGCCTTCCTCTGCGAGAGCGCGCATGAAACTTGCGCATTGCAGGAGCGAGTTCAATTCCAAATGCCCCGAAAACAGGAAAGGCGACCGAAGGCCGCCTCTCGCAAAACTTTGAGTTTTCTCTCGTTATTCGCCGAGATGCCTATTCAGCGCCTGGAACGATCGCACCGGCACCCCAAACGTAGATGCACGCGAAAAGGAACAGCCAGACGACGTCGACGAAGTGCCAATACCAAGCAGCCGCTTCGAAGCCGAAGTGCTGTTGCGGCGTAAAGGCGCCACGCGACGCACGGACGAGGCATACCAGCAAGAAGATCGTGCCGATGATTACGTGCGCACCGTGGAACCCGGTCGCCATGAAGAACGTGGCGCCGTAGCCGTGGCCGGCAAAGCTGAAGCCCGCGTGGCTATATTCGAGAGCTTGCAGCCCCGTGAACGTCAAGCCGAGCAGCACCGTCAGGACTAGACCGATGACCAGGCCGCGCCGATCATTCTTCAGGAGCGAATGGTGAGCCCATGTGACGGTGCAGCCGGACGTCAACAGGATGAGTGTGTTGACGAGCGGCAGACCCCACGGATTGAAGGTATGTTTGAAGAAGCCTGGAATGTTCGCCGCAGTCTCCGCGGGAATTGGCGGCCATACACCACCAAAAACTTCGTTGCGCGTCGTCAGGCCGACCATATGGCTCGTGTTGTTCAAGAGCCCGCGAACGTCCCCAGGGAAGAACGCATTGTCGAAGTAAGCCCAGAACCAAGCGACGAAGAACATCACCTCTGAGGCAATGAACATGATCATTCCGTAGCGCAGGTGAAGCTGCACGACGGGCGTCTGGAAGCCCTGGTTGGCTTCGCGGATCACATCGAGCCACCACGACCAAGCGCAGGCAACCAACGCAACGAAACCGATCGCGAACAGGTAGGGGCCTTTGATGCCGAGGACGCCTTCACCGTCGACGTGCGTGCGCATCCATGCGATGCCGCCGATCGCCATAACCAACGCCGCCATGGACGCGAGGAGCGGCCACGGGCTTGGGTTCACCAAGTGATAGTCGTGATGTTTCACATGCGTATCTGCCATTTCGGTCTCCGTAGTCCCCGTTCGTCTCCCAGATCGAAAGCTGAACTTGTCGAGGCGTTACTGCCCCGTCAGCCAATTTCCGATCTCGTTTCTTATGTTATTTGCGTAACTTCACCTTCAAAACCTGCGGTCCCTCATCCCCCCGATTTTACGGGCTTGGAAGAGTTGTCGGCCGTCGCCTTCGCGACGGGATAGAAGATATACGACAGCGTCACATCGTTCAGGATTGTCGTGTCCGGATCGTCGGCCATTTTCGGGTCAATAAAGAACGTCACCGGCATTTCGACAGTCTCATGCGGCTTCAATGTCTGCTCGTCGAAGCAGAAGCACGCAATTTTATTGAAGTAAATGCCCAATGCTTCCGGCGTGACGTTGAAGGCGGCTCGACCCGTTACGGGTTTGTCCGACATGTTGGTTGCGCGGAAGAAGGCCAACGACGTCTCGCCGATCTTGACGTTAATCGTGTTCACTTCAGGTTCGAACTTCCACGGCAAACCCTGTGCGACGCTGCCATCGAAGCGAACCGTCATGGTGCGGTCGAGAACTTTTTCGTTGTTGCTTTGCACACGCTGGGTCGTGCCACCATAGCCGGTGACGCTGCAGAACATACGATAGAGGGTCGGCGAATAGGACGTGATCGCCCCCATTACAGCGAGGGCGCCGAGGCAACCGACAACGACTCGCCGATTGTTGCGAACGACGTTGCCGGACTTTTCGCTGTTCGGTTCCAACTTCTCTACCTTCTACTGCATTCCGCTCGCAAAGCTGCCGCCGAGGCGGACAAACGTAGCGGCGTAGAATGCTAGCACCATGAAGCCAAGAGTCAGGCCAATCGCAATCGAGCGCCGCCGACGAATTTTCTCAGCCACGAGATCAGCCTGTTTCTGGTCTTTGATTTCTTCACTCATCGGTTCACGCCTCAAGCCACAAATCGGTGGACCAACGCTTCAACGAAAAGCGTGGCAAACAGCGCGTAGAGATAAAGGATCGAGAACAGGAACAACCGGCGCGCGGCGGTGTCGGCCTCGCGGCCTTCGGTTGTGAAGTACACTCGCACGGCGAGAGCGAGAAAGACCGCGCCCAACACACTTGACAGCACGAGATAGGCAATTCCGCCCAGCCCGATGAAGTAGGGCACAACCGCGAGCGGAACGAGGAGGATGGAATAAATCAGGATCTGGCGCCGCGTCTCCTGCGGGCCCGCGACGACGGGGAGCATGGGGACGCCGACACGCTCGTAGTCGCGGCAGCGATAGAGTGCCAAGGCCCAGAAATGCGGTGGCGTCCACATGAAGATGATCAGAAACAACAGGAGGCTCTGAAGACTGACGTCGCCGGTCACAACCGCCCAGCCGATCATCGGAGGGAACGCACCGGCTGCTCCACCGATGACAATGTTTTGCGGCGTCCGGCGTTTCAGCCACATCGTGTAGACGAAGATGTAGAACGCGATCGTCAGCGCAAGCAGCGCGCCGGCGGTCCAATTGACGAGCACACCGAGCGTCAAAACGGAGCAAACGGACAGGACGCCGCCGAAACTCAAGGCTTCATCGGGCGTGACGCGGCCACGCGGCAACGGACGTGCCGCAGTGCGCGCCATACGCGCGTCGATGTCGGCGTCGTACCACATATTGAGAGCGCCCGAGGCGCCCGCGCCGATCGCAATCGAGATGATCGCTATGGTGCCGAGGACCGGTTGGATCGGTCCAGGTGCTGCCAGCATCGCGGCGAAAGCCGTGAAGACAACAAGAGCCATGACACGTGGCTTCATCAACTGGATGAAGTCGCCAACGCTTGGCTCCAGGACCAAATCAGCCTGGCCTATTTCGCTTTGGATGCTCATTGCGCCTGAGATGCCTGCATCGATCGTGTTCGCATTATCAATTTGCGAGAGCGGCGGGCCGCATTCTGCTCACCCGCCGCTCGGTCGCTTGTCGTCACCGATCAGTGATGATCGGTTGCCGCGATACGCGGCAGCGTTTCGAAGGAGTGGAACGCCGGCGGAGATGGAAGTGTCCATTCCAGCGTCGTTGCGCCAATGCCCCACGGATTGCTCGCCGCCGTCTCTTTACGGATGAAGTAGGCGTAGAACATCGCAATCAGGAACACGACGAGGCCAGCGGTCGTGATGTACGCGCCGATCGACGAAACGTAGTTCCAGTACGCGTAGGCTTCCGGATAGTCAGCATAGTGACGGGGCATGCCGGCCAGTCCAAGGAAGTGCTGCGGGAAGAAGAGGATGTTCGCACCAATGAACGTTAGCCAGAAGTGCAGCTTGCCGAGGAACTCGTTGTACATGTAACCCGACATTTTCGGGAACCAGTAGTACCAGCCCGCGAAGATCGAGAAGACAGCTCCGAGCGACAGCACGTAATGGAAGTGCGCCACGACATAGTAGGTGTTGTGAAGCGAGCGGTCGATACCTGCGTTGGCGCACATCACGCCCGTAACACCGCCGACGGTGAACAGGAAGATGAAGCCGAGCGCCCACAGCATCGGCACGCGGAGCTGAATCGAGCCGCCCCACATCGTTGCGATCCACGAGAAGATCTTCACACCCGTCGGCACGGCGATGACCATCGTCGCGAACATGAAGTAGGCCTGAGTGTCGACGCTCAGTCCGGCTGTGTACATGTGGTGAGCCCACACAACGAACCCGACCAGACCGATCGCCACCATCGCGTACGCCATGCCGAGATAGCCGAAAATCGGCTTTTTCGAGAATGTCGACACGACGTGACTGATCATGCCGAAGCCCGGAAGGACGAGAATGTAGACTTCGGGATGCCCGAAGAACCAGAAGAGATGCGCGTAGAGCAGCGGATCGCCGCCACCTGCAGGGTCGTAGAATGTCGTGCCGAAGTTACGATCGGTCAGCAGCATCGTGATCGCACCAGCCAAAACCGGGAGCGAAAGAAGCAGCATGAAAGCTGTAACCAGCACCGACCAAGCGAACAGCGGCATCTTGTGCAGGGTCATGCCCGGCGCACGCATGTTGAAGATGGTCGTGATGAAGTTGATCGCACCAAGGATCGATGACGCGCCAGCCAAGTGAACGGACAAAATCGCAAAGTCGACGGCCGGACCTGGATGCCCGATCTTGCTGGATAATGGAGCCACCATGATCCAACCGGCGCCGGCGCCATCTGCGTCCGCCGTTCCCGGCACAAAGAGCGAGATGAGAAACAGCACGAACGCAGCCGGCAGAAGCCAGAAGCTGATGTTGTTCATGCGCGGGAAGGCCATATCGGGCGCGCCGATCATTAGCGGCACGAACCAGTTGCCGAAGCCACCGATCATTGCCGGCATGATCATGAAGAAGATCATGATCAAGCCGTGAGCGGAAACGAAGGCATTATAAACGCCGGGATTGGCGAAGTACTGAAGACCGGGCTCCTGGAGTTCCAAGCGCATCATCACCGACAAGAACACGCCGATGCAGCCCGCAAACATCGCGAACAACAAATACATCGTGCCGATATCTTTGTGGTTCGTTGAACAGAACCAGCGCCTAAAAAAACTCGGCGCGTGATCGTGACTGTCGCCCTCTGCGTATGCCGTGCTTCCCATAATCCTACAGCCCTTGTCCCGGAAAGTTTCTTTGATTGCGTCCACTGCACTCGAGGCGGCCGGCTTGATTAAGCCCGCCGCCCTGCGGAATGACTATTGCGCCGTCGCTACCGCCTGATTGGCATGCGCGGCTGCATCGTCATCCAAGATTTTCTGCGCCTTCTTTCTGTCTTTTGCCTTCATCGCCGTCATCCATTCATCGTAGACTGGCTGGTCGACGACGCGCACGACGATCGGCATGGCCGAATGCAGCTTACCGCAAAGCACCGAGCATTGTCCGTGATACGTGCCGAGCTTTGTGGCCTTGAACCAGACTGCCGAGGTGCGGCCCGGCACGGCTTGCATCTTCACGCCGAACGACGGGATCGTCCACGAGTGGATGACGTCGTTGGAGGTCACGAGAAGGTCGACGACCTTATTTACGGGGACCGCAATTTCCTGATCGACGGCGAGACGGCGCAGTTTGTGGTCTTCCGCCCAAACCGGCTGCGAGTCCTTATAAAGCGCTTCGGTTAGCTGGACGCCGCTCATAGCACCGTATTTCTTGTCGAAGGCGTCGTCGCCCATCTTGGCGCGCAGAACGTCTTCGTCGTTGACCATATTGGTCGTGACGGTGACCTTATCGTCCAGGTACTCGTGCTCCCAGAACCAAGCGTTGCCCGTCACCTTGATCGTCACATCGGGCTTCGGGAACGAGTATTGATTAAAGAGCAGATGGAAGGACGGAATCGCGATTCCGACAAGAATGAGGATCGGGACGATCGTCCAGGCAACCTCAAGCATCGTGTGGTGCGTCGTACGCGACGGAACGGGATTTCTCTTCTCGCTGAAGCGATAGATGACCCAGACCATCAGGACGAGAACGAAGAGCACAATAACGACGAGGATCGTGTTGACCGTCTGAAACAGACTGGTGATCTGATCCATGATTGGCGTTGCGGAGGACTGAAGACTTAGCTCTCCGTTCGTTGGCTGCCCGAGGGCGGCGAGCGCCGGGGTCAAGTCGCCAAATGCCACCGCTAGGCAAGCGCCCGCCAGTATGGCGAGCGCGCCAAACATCCTCTTAGACATTCCTTCGCTCCCAATTTGTCGAGCCGGCTGCCTGCCGATCCGACAGTCTCCCATTATTCTGATACGCCGAAAAACCAGCGCACCGTTCCCCGTTGATTATTGCCCGGTTTCCCGACCGAGAATGCCTTCGTGGATGCGCAACATGGCTTCGTCACACCTGCTAGGACAGGTTGATAAAGAGCACAAGCGCTTCGAAGGACTCAAGTCAAGTTTGTGCGTCATTTATTCGCGAAACAACGCACACCGATATACGAATCAGTGTGCTGTGCGGAAGGAAGGGGTTATTTGCAGGAACAGAATTCGGTCGAATTCCTAGCCGAGGTAACGGCGTCCCGTTCGACTAAGGCTCCATTCTGCGGACTTCCCGCAAAAGCAAGGACACCCACTTGCCAGCTTCCAAACGATCTTTCCGGCCCCAAGGCTTGCGTTCGCTCCTACCGGGCAAGCGAGGCAACGCGATCGGCCAGCGCGTTCCCTTGCTCACGGTTGGGATGCTTTTCGCAGCTGCACAATTGATTCTGGCCGTGATCGCGCCGCATCCGGCCCTGGCTGTCGATGCGCCGGAAGGGACGGTGAAATCCCAGCACGGCGACTGGCAAGTGGTGTGCAAGGATCCACCACCCGGCTCGAAGCACTCCGTCTGCGCTCTCGTGCAGAGTGTTACAGCCGAGGATAAGAACAACATCGGCCTGACCGTCTACTTTCAGAAGTTTTCGAATGGGACGCGCGTCCTGCGCGTGTTTGCGCCGCTAGGGGTTCTGCTGCCGCCGGGCCTGGGCCTCAAGATCGACAATAAGGATGTCGGCCACGCGCCGTTCCTGCGGTGCCACAGCTTTGCGTGCTACGCTCAGGTGGTCGTGGACGACGCGCTGGTCGAACGGTTGAAAACCGGCAAGACGGCGATCTTCATCATCTTCCAGACAGAGGAAGCCGGCATCGGCATTCCCATTTCGCTGAAAGGGTTCGGCGATGCTTTGGACGATCTCAAGTAAGGCTCTGAGCGCACAAGCCCTCGGGGGGTCTCCCTATGCTTATGCGCTCTCGCTGGGCGTCGAAAGCCGTGGAATCGTCCGAAGCAGATCAGGCGACCCGACGTTCGACCTCGACCTCATCGCGTGCCTCGCGATCGAGAAGAATGAGCGTATCCCGCGATTGATATTGGTGTACCGGGAGCGTCAGCACGGCCGACGTCGTCGATCGCGTAACGGAGTTTGCTGCTGCCGCAACGCGCGGCGCCGCTTCGGCGCAGTTGTCAAGCATTGCCTGCCAAAGCTGAGCGTTGGCCTGCGCGAGATCCATCGGAGAGGCGGGGCGCATGACCTGATGCGCCCAACGGACAAACGCTTGCGCCTGACGGGCTTGCAGACCGGCGACTTCAAGCTGGCTGCTTCCGACAGCCCTGAGATACGGCTGCCAAAAGAACGACGTGGTATCGATCGTTTCGAACAGGATTTGAAAATACGAATAGTAGGGTGAAGTATTTTTTGGAGCATGCTCCGCAATGTGCATTACCGCGTCCTCCCAGACACAAAACATTTTTCTGCCAACTGCTGGCTTGCAATTTTTTTGCGGTTTTAGGCGCCCCGCAGTTTCCGCCAAACTAACATGGCAACTTCGAACCGCATTTCACAGGTGCGTGCGCTGAACGTGTATATAGCGCAGCGGCATGACGGTTTTTAGAAGGGCCACGTTCAAGTTCGCCGTAACACAGATCAACACTGAGCCTTGGCCCTCGCATTTAGATTTTTGCGGCCTCCCGGAATGAAAAATTCCTGCTGCGCCGCGTTATATTGAACGCGCTTTGTTCACCTTGACTATAATGCACAAACCCCGGCGTTATCGGCGCCATCGTGCGTACCTTTAGTTTGCGATTTTTTGAGTTCGCAGATGTGGCCGCGTTGGGGCGTAGGGGAATGGTGGCGTAGCGTGATGATCGCGGGGGCGGTCGTCGCTGGGACGTCCTTTTTTTCTGCAAATCATGTCTCTGCGCAATCGCTGACCGACGGACCTCCTGCCGATGTTGACGTGCCGGTCTACGGCTGGCGCGAAACCTGGGCCGGCGTCGATGTCGCCCACGATCAATGGCTCTTTTATTCCGGCCTGACCGTTGCCCCGGCAAGCCGCGATATCTACAGCGACGGCTGGCGGTTGCGTATCGGCGGCGGCTACGGGCAATACGGCTACGAGGGATTGGGGCCGCGGGCGCCGTGCGGCGATGCAACGAAGAATGATCGCTGCACGGAAAGGGGTCGCCCGACACAGCATTACACAGTCAGTCACGCCTATGCGGAACTGCTCCTCGGCTATTATTTGCGGCTCGGCGCGCTGACCGCGAAAGCGTTCGCCGGTGCCTCCCTATCCGACGAGCGCCATCTGGTCGTCGATCCTCAGAACGACGATGATGGAACCTACGTCGGAGCCAAAGGCGTCCTCGAACTCTGGCTCAATGTGAGCGAACAAACCTGGACGTCGCTCGACCTCAGCTACGCAACGGCGCGCGACGAGACATCGGCAAGGTGGCGTGCCGGTTGGCGGATCCAACCGCAACTCTCCATCGGGCCGGAGCTTCGCTACGACAAGAACATCGAAACGGACGACGGCGAATGGAACGGCCGCGCCGGGCTGTTCGTGCGCTACGAATGGACGGGCGGGGAAGTTTCGCTTGCCGGTGGGTGGTCAAGTCGGATCGAAGACTGGAAAGCGCCCGATATGTCGCCCTATGGCACCCTCAACGTGCTTTTCCAGTTCTAGTATGAAAGTTCATCGTGCGGCAGGACGCGCGGTTTACTGACCGAGGGGTCGTTCGATCGGCAAGGGGGCAGAATGAAGATGGCAAAGAGCATGGTGGGAAAGAGCCTCGGCGTCTCTGTCCTTTTGGCGACTTTCCTTGTCTCTTATCCGGTTCAAGCGGACCCTACGTGTTCGGAGACACCGATTGTGGCGCGGGGTGAACAGGCTCGCTACACTTGGCTCGCGAAGGTCAAAGCCCGGGCTCTTTGGCGGAGAAAAGTGCGATCTATTCCTGGGCTTGGTCCAGATTATGCCCGCTGGGCACGCGCGCAAAATACCGAAGAACGTTGCCTCAGCGGCGGCGCTGGAACCGTTTGCATCTTCACCGGGACGCCGTGCCGCTCGTGATCGACGTTCTTGCATTCTCGCGCCGGATTGCTTGAAACTCGAGCGCAAGTTACCAGATGATCCGTCATTCGACGGAGCAGCTGATACTCGCGGGCCTACGCGAGGCTCAGTTATGACAGCATCTGGTGAGCGTACGAAATGTGAATGGCCTAACGGCAGACGACACGATAGCTCTCGTACTTATTATGGCCCTGCAGTGCGGCAACGCCAAAATGAGCGGCCGACGCAGAACCTGATCTCTTGAGCGTTGGAATTTCGCGCGGCTTATGCGGCCGCGCGGGAGGAGAGAGGAGCGGTGGGCTGCGGGACCTACTGCTCCTCTCTTGTCTCTTGCGATCCAAGAGTTGCGCCAGCACCTCCCTCCGGCTTCCGGACCATCCCTCCCTGATTTGGCCGCGCTTTCAGCCCCAGCGCTGTCACGCACGGAACAGACACGCCTCCCAAAACGAACAACTATTCGCCTTGACGTCACCGCAATTGCACGACAAACAGAACGCACATTCTTTTTTCTTTATTGCCGGAACGCGTGTCTTCCACATGCCCAAACTCAAGCCCGATACCCAGCGCGCGCGACGCGAGCACATTCTCGATGCAGCGTTGACCTGCTTCGCACAGGGTGGCTTTCACGCGACGACGATGCAGTCGATCTGCCGCGAAGCGCACATCAGTCCGGGCGCGCTCTACGTTTATTTCGACAGCAAGGAAGCGCTGATCGCCGGACTTTGCGAACGCGATCGTGCCGAATTTGCGGAGCGTCTCGCCAAACTTGCAGATGCTCCTAACTTTCTCGAGGCATTGGCCGCGATCGGCGAACACTACTTCGTGCAGGAGTCTGCCGAGAAACAGCGCTTCGTCGCCGAAATGGGCATCGAGGCGACACGCAATCCGCGCATCGCCGAAATCTTCATGAGCGTCGATACGTACTGCTCCGAGAGCTTCGAAGCTCTTTTTCAAAGACTCAAAGACGAAGGCCGCATCACGCCGACCGTCGACATCGCCACCTTAGCCAAGGTTTTCAGCATCATCGGCGACGGCCTTTTCTGGCGGCGCGCAATCCATCCGGGCACGGACATGCGTTCGATCCTGCCCGTCGTGATCGACATGTTTGGGGCGCTGCTTCATCCGGCGGGGTCGACCGGTCCGCGCAATGAAGCGTCTCTTGTCGAGGTGCGCCGATGACTTGGAGAAAGGTCTTGGCAGCGCTTGTTGCCGTCGGCGTCGCTGCTGCCGGATGGCATTTCTACGTCCAGAAGCAGCATGCGGCTGCGGTTCAGGCCGAACGCCTGGAGGCGGCGGCGCCCGTTGCCGCACCTTCGATCACCGTTTTCAAAACCAGAAACGAGAATTTCGTCGAAACCGCCTCCGTTTCAGGCTCGCTGGTGCCGCGGGAAGAGATTCTCGTCTCTCCGGAGATCGAAGGCCTCCGCGTGCTTGAGGTCCTGGCCGACGCCGGAGATCACGTCAAGAAAGGACAGGTGCTGGCGCGACTCGTGTCCGAACAGATTGATGCCCAGCTGGCGCAAAATGCGGCTAACCTGGCGCGTGCCAACGCCGCCATCGCGCAAGCCGAAAGTCAGATTACCCAGGCCGAAGCTCAGGCAAAAGAGGCGGCGGCGCAGCTCGAACGCGCCAAGCCGCTGAAGAAATCTGGTTACCTTTCGGGCTCCACTTACGATCAGCGAGAAAGCGCGGCACGCACAACGGCCGCCCAGCTCGTTGCCGCGCGCGACGGCCTAACCGCTGCGAAGGCCGAAAAGGCCCAGGTCGAAGCCCAGGGCCGCGAAATTGAATGGCGGCGCAGTAATACGAACGTGACCGCGCCGCAGGATGGCATCATCAGCCAGCGTACGGCGCGCATGGGTGCACTGGCATCGTCGGTCGGCGAACCGATGTTTCGCATCATTCAACGCGGCGAAATTGAACTCGATGCCGAAATCGTCGAAACCGAGCTGAAAAACGTGAAGGTCGGCCAGAAGGCGATCGTCACGGTGCCTCAGGTCGGCAATTTCGAAGGCACGGTCCGGCTTGTTTCTCCCGAAGTCGATAAGTCGACACGTTTGGGCCGGGTTAAAATTTTTCTCGGCGCCAAGCCGCAGCTTCGCATTGGAACCTACGCGCACGGCCAGATCGAAACGGCGCGGAGCTACGGACTCGCCGTTCCGTCATCCGCAGTGACGTTCGACCAGGGCTCGGCGTCGGTCCAGGTCGTTCGCGACAACACCGTCAAACAACATCTTGTAGCTGTTGGATTGATCAGCAGTGATCTGGTCGAAATCAAAGACGGTCTTCACGAAGGAGATTTCGTCGTCGTTCGTGCCGGCACATTCTTGCGTGACGGTGATGTCGTTCGCCCAATCATGCCCGAGGCGACGCTGAGCGAGGCGAAATAATGCGTATCAACGTCTCCTCATGGTCGATCCGGCGCCCGGTTCCCGCGATTGTTCTATTCGCGGTGCTGATGCTGCTTGGCACGCTGAGTTTCAAGCAGCTGCCGGTCACGCGCTTCCCGAACATCGATATTCCGCTCGTCTCGATCATCATCACGCAATCGGGAGCCGCGCCTGCGGAACTCGAAACGCAGGTGACGAAAATCGTCGAGGATTCGATCGCCAATATCACCGGCGTCAAGCACATCACATCGACGCTGACCGACGGCACGTCAACCACCATCATTGAATTCCGCCTTGAAACCGATACCGACCGCGCCTTGAACGACGTCAAGGATGCTATCGCCAAAGTGCGGGGCGATCTTCCACGCACCATTGACGAACCGATCATCGAGCGCATCGATGTCGAAGGCCAGGCGATCCTGACATTCGCGGCGACGTCGCCGGGAATGACCCTCGAACAGTTGTCGTGGCACGTCGACGACGTCATCAAGCGCCGCTTGCAGGCGACGAAGGGTGTCGGACGTGTCGAACGGTTTGGCGGCGTCGACCGTGAGATTCGCGTCAACCTCGATCCCGACAAGCTTCTCGCCTACGGCATCACCGCCGCCGAAGTGAATACACAGGTAGCGGCCACGAACGTCGATCTCGGCTCAGGACGCGGTGAAGTCGGCGGACAGGAACAGGCTATCCGCACACTTGCCGGCGCGCGCCGCGTCACGGCTCTTGCCGATGCCCGGATCATTCTCGCCGGCGGGCGCGAGGTTCGTCTCCGGGATCTCGGCACTGTGGTTGACGACGCCAGCGAGCAACGTTCATTCGGACGTCTCGATGGGCGGCCTGTCGTGTCTTTCTCAGTCTTCCGTACGAAGGGCACGAGCGAGCTTTCCGTATCGGATGCTGTCAATGAGTCGCTGAAGGAACTCGAAGCAGCCTATCCCGACGTCAAGCTGACCAAGATCGACGACGCAGTTGCCTACACGCGCGGCAACTATGTTGCGGCAATGGAGGCCCTCATCGAAGGCGCCGTCCTCGCGGTTCTGGTCGTCTTCATCTTCCTGCGGAATTTCCGCGCGACGCTGATTTCGGCCATCGCTTTGCCTCTGGCCGCGATCCCGACGTTTTGGGCGATCAGCGCTTTGGGCTTCTCGCTCAATCTCGTCAGCCTTCTCGGCATTACGCTGGCGACGGGTATTCTCGTCGATGATGCCATCGTCGAGATCGAGAATATCGTCCGCCACATGCACATGGGGAAATCGCCCTACCGCGCCGCGCTCGAAGCGGCTGACGAGATCGGGCTGGCGGTGATCGCGATCACCCTTACCATCGTCGCCATCTTTGCGCCGGTGTCGTTCATGGGCGGCATCGCCGGCCAATACTTCCGGCAGTTCGGCATGACTGTTGCGGTGGCCGTGCTATTTTCGTTGCTGGTCGCGCGCCTCATCACGCCGATGATGGCTGCCTACTTGATGCGGCCCATCGAGGAAAAGCCGCACGTCGATGGCGCTTTGATGCGATTTTACACGCGTTTCCTCTCCGCGACCTTGCGCTGGCGCTATCTCACGCTCGTCACCGGCGTCGTACTATTCTCTGCGTCCATCTACGCAACGACGCTGCTGCCGACCGGCTTTGTTCCCGATGAAGATACGTCTCGCGTTGTCGTCGCGATCGAGCTGCCGCCGGGCACACAGCTCGACATAACCAAGAAGAAGACCGATCAGATGGTCAAAATTCTGCACACCATACCGGAGGTTTCGCAGGTCTTCGTTCTCGGCGGTACGAGCCCGACCGGGCAGCTCGACATCCGGCGTGCGTCGCTTTTCGTACAGCTCGTTCCGAAGACGAAAAGGATTCTCACGCAAAAGCAATTGCAGTCCATCATTGCCGCCAAACTCGCGGACATTCCCGACAGCCGCGCGTGGTACATCAATGAACGCGGCGAACGTGAATTGTCGTTCTCGATGCTGTCGCGCAGCGGTGACGATCTCAATCATGCCATCGGAAAGGTCGAAGGCGCATTGCGTACCGTTCCAGGTTTCAGGAACGTTGCGGCGACCGGCTCGACCGACCGTCCGGAAATTCAAGTCGTGCCACG